>ENA-OQHA01000648-OQHA01000648.1-human-gut-metagenome-genome-assembly--contig:-NODE-648-length-16522-cov-2.272949_pt1 | contig 16522 bp, 19 predicted proteins | sample MGYA00242558_ERZ504707 | MGnify/ENA primary metagenome ERZ504707 (study PRJEB26092, sample SAMD00036197) | human gut metagenome | host: Homo sapiens | study: EMG produced TPA metagenomics assembly of...
CGGCAATAATCTTTCTATATACATTTATATAGTTTTTTCGAAAAGGTGTCAATATGTAAGTGCATTATACAAGGCAACCAACCCGATCTTATCCCCGCACAGCCATATGATATACTTCTTTATAAGAAATCCCTGTTTTTTCACAAAGTTTTTTTACGCTTTCGTATTCCGGATAATAATATTCCTGTCCGCCAAAAGTGCAGACCTTCACTTCTACATTTCCCAGCGGGGTTGTAACCGTTCTTTTCTCTCTTTTCAGAATGGTTCTCTCCATCTCCTGGCGACGGATCCCAATGGTTGTCGTTTCTCTGAAAATGATCTGCTCCATCGCTGAAACCTGTTCTTTTTTACATAGAACGGTAAGCAGCCATGCCGGACGGTTTTTCTTCATAAATACAGGCATGTAATTGGCCTCTCTGGCTCCTGCCTCATACAGAAGCTCCATAACATAGCCAAGCGTTTCTCCTGTACAGTCATCAATGTTAGATTCCAGCTTTACAATGGTGTCTATTTCCGTACAAGCATCATTCGACCCTTGAAGCCTCCTCCCCGGATTCCCGGATCAGCATGGCACGGAGAATTCCCGGCACTCATACTGGCGCTTGCCTGCTCCGATACCGATCTTCTCCACCGTAAAATCTTCAGGCAGTTTTTCTGATGTAAGGAATGCCGCCACAATAGCTGCTCCTGTAGGCGTTATCAGTTCACCCTGCACCGATGTGATATGCAGCTTCAGCTGATGAACACTTACAATATTACTTACCGCCGGTACCGGCACCGGAAGGATTCCGTGCTGACAACGAATCGTTCCGCTACCCTCACAAAGTCTTGGAACGATCACTTCCTCCACATCCAGATCATCCATACAGATTGCAACAGAAAGAATATCCACAATGGAATCCACTGCACCCACTTCATGGAAATGGACCTGATTCACCAGTACATTATGGGCTTTTGCTTCTGCCTCGGCAAGAATCTTAAAAATTCTTTTTCCATAGGATTTTGCACGATCTGTCATATCTGCATGGTCGATAATCTCCATGATCTCGTTAAGGCCACGGTGTTCATGGTGATGGTGTCCGTGGTGGGAATGCATCGTTTCTGTATATATATGACTGTTTCCATGGGTTTCCTGTACATGATGTTCATGAGAATGGGGATGCTCATGGGCTTCCAGGGCTTCATGACTATATTGATAATGATGTTCCTCATGATCCTGGCTGTGAGAATCTCCATCATGCCCATACAGATATTTCATATCATGATCATGATTCTCATGATCATGATCCAGTAGTACATCAAAATCACAGGCATCGATCCCTGATTTCATCACACGGCTGATCTTTATGTCGAAACCTTTTACCGGCAGACTTTTAAGAGTTCTCACCAGTTTTTTCTGATCTGCACCCAGATCCAGAAGAGCCGCAACTGTCATATCCCCGCTGATCCCGGAGGTACACTCCAGATATAATTTGTTTCTCATTTATTTTCCCTCCGCAAGGCGATTGATCTGGGTTGCCAGATATCCTGCCCCAAATCCGTTGTCAATATTCACTACTGCAATTCCGTTGGCACAGGAATTGATCATTGTCAGAAGCGCTGACAATCCATGAAAGCTGGCGCCATATCCCACAGAAGTAGGTACCGCGATCACCGGACGTTTCACAAGACCACCCATAACACTTGCCAGCGCACCCTCCATTCCTGCTACCGCAACCACACAGTTAGCCTCCTGTATGGTATCCAGCCTGGAAAAAAGTCTGTGCATACCACTGACTCCCACATCATAGATCCTCTCCACATGTGTGCCGAAATACTCTGCTGTCTGGGCAGCTTCCTCCGCAACAGAAATATCTGCTGTTCCGGCTGTACACACTGCCACCTTTCCGATATGCTCCTTCGCTTTTTCAATCTTCAAAATTCCGGAAACCGGGTCATAAACCACATCAGGAAGAACCTTTTTTACCAGTTCATACTGATGTTCTGACGCCCTTGTTCCAAAGACTTCTCCATCTTCCTCATAAAGCTTCTGATAGATATTCAAAAGATGTTCGTCTGCTTTTCTCGCACAGTAAACTACCTCCGCAAAACCGGTCCGCGCTTTTCGGGTAGTATCCAGCTTCGCATAATCCATTTCTTCATATCCCTCTTTTTTCAGAAGGTCCTCTGCATGTTCCACAGAGAGCTGGCCTTTTTTTACCTTTTCAAGGATCTGCTGTAAAGTCATCTTTTTTCCTCCCTGTTTTCTTCGTAATATAATAACACAATAGCCAGACATTTGCATCATTTCCGCAAATCGTCTGGCTATCTGCTATTCAAACCGTTCACTGTCCGGTTCTTTTTATTTATGCGACTGCCTGGGCCGCCTTCTGTTCTTTATCTGATCATCTCCGCATATTTGGCCGAGATCTCATCAATATCTCCATATGCGATCAGTTTTCCTTTTTCAAGTATCATTGCTTTATTGCACAGGCGCTGTACCTGTTCCAGAGAATGGGATACAAACAGTACCGTAACTCCCTTATCAAACATACTTAAGACTTTCTTTTCACTCTTTTTCCGGAATTTGGCATCTCCTACAGAAAGGACTTCATCAAGGATCAGGATATCCGGTGATACCAGTGTGGCAATGGAGAATCCAAGTCTTGCCTTCATACCTGAAGAATAATTCTTAATAGGGACATCGATAAATTCCTTCAGTTCAGAAAACTCAACGATCTCATCAAATTTCGATTCCAGAAACTTCTTGGAATATCCGAGCATCGCACCATACAGAAAAATATTCTCACGTCCTGTATACTGCGAATCAAAACCGGCTCCCAGTTCCAGAAGAGGGACCAGACGTCCGTTTCGGACCACCTTGCCTTCGGTAGGCTTGAATACACCGGCAATTACTTTGAGCAGAGTACTTTTTCCTGCTCCGTTAAGTCCCAGGATTCCTACACGGTCACCTTTTTTCACCTCAAAATCAACATTCTGAAGAGCCCAGAATTCATTATATTTAATTTCTTTTTTAAAAATTTAATCACGTAATCCTTCAGGCTGTCTACCTTTTCTTTACTGAGATTAAACTTCATACTTACGTTATCTACAACTACTGCAGGTTTTTCCATATTTTTCTCCTGTTAAATATAAAGGATAAACTCATCCTGTTTCTTCTTGAAACAGAACATTCCGATGGCAATCGTCACAAGGCTGAATACCAGTGCGTATGCCGCATAATGAAGATTCATCGGCTCTCCGAACATTCCCGAACGAAAAACATCGATGGTACAGTACAGCGGATTATATTTCAGGATCCATGAAAAACCACTTTTCAGCAGTCTGGACGGATAATAAAAGATCGCACAGGTATACATGATCAGCATCAGTGCTACTGACCACAGATATTCCATATCTCTGAAAAAAACGCCAATCGTAGCAAGGATCATTCCACAACCATAAGACAACAGAAATACCAGGATCAGCGCGATCGGGATCTGGAGCATATAAAGTGTCGGCTCCACACCAAGTACTGCTCCTACCGGAACCAGCACGATCAGTGAGATCAGGAAGATCACATAGTTAAAAAGTACACTTGACAGCGGATAGAGATATTTTGGCACATAAACTTTCTTGATCATTGCCGAATTCGCTCTTACTGATTTCAATGCCGCTTTTGTGGCACTGGAATAGAATGTGTACAAAAGACGTCCTGTCAGGATATATACAGGAAATGTCCGATCCTTGTTTCCAAACAGGGTACCGAATACGATCGTCAGTACGATCATGGTAAGCAACGGCTCAAGAAGAGACCAGATGATACCAAGATAGGAACGTCTGTACTTCAGTTTGATTCCTTTTTTTACAAGCTCTCCCAGAAGAAACCTGTAACGCATAAAAGTATTTACGTATTCTTTCATAGCATCTCCAATATTCAATTTTATTTTTCACACGGCTGTAAATCATAATATACTATTTTGAGAAATCTGGCAACCTTATTTTCGCCAAAAAAAAGGCACGCCAAAGCGTACCTTTTTGAGAAATGTGTTAGTTATGATCTTATCTCTTGATATTGAATGCCCGGAATCCCGGATATACTGCTGCATCACCAAGCTCTTCCTCAATACGGAGAAGCTGATTATATTTTGCCACACGTTCGCTTCTGGAAGGAGCTCCTGTCTTGATCTGACAGGTATTCAGTGCCACTGCAAGATCTGCAATGGTTGTATCCTCTGTCTCTCCGGAACGATGGGAAGAAATCGCTGTATAGCCAGCTTTATGTGCCATTTTGATGGCTTCCAGAGTCTCAGATACAGAACCGATCTGATTCAGTTTGATCAGAATAGAATTTCCGCAGCCAAGCTGATACCTTTCTCAAGACGCTCTGTATTTGTAACAAACAGGTCATCACCTACAAGCTGTACTTTTCCTCCAAGTTCTTTTGTCATGATCTGCCAGCCTTCCCAGTCTTCCTCATCAAGGCCATCCTCAATAGAGTAGATCGGATATTTTTCGATCAGATTTTTCCAGTGATCAACAAGCTCCGCAGATGTAAATTTCTTTCCGCATTTCGGAAGAACATACTCCCCCTTTTTGTTTCCTTTCCACTCACTGGATGCAGCATCATGGCAAGTACAAAATCCTTTCCAGGCTCATATCCTGCTTTTTTCACTGCTTCAAGGATGTACTCAATGGCTTCCTCATCGCTTCCAAGGTCTGGTGCAAAACCACCTTCATCTCCAACGCTTGTTGCAAGGCCTTTTTCTTTCAGAAGTGCAGCAAGAGCGTGGAATACCTCCGTACACCAGCGAAGTCCCTCTTTAAAGCTTGGTGCTCCTGCCGGCATGATCATGAATTCCTGAACATCAACGGTATTCGCAGCATGTGCACCACCGTTTAGGATATTCATCATCGGAACCGGAAGTCTGTTTCCGTTCACCCCACCAAGAAATCTGTAAAGGGGGATGTCAAGAGAAATCGCAGCCGCACGTGCGCACGCAATAGAAACCGCAAGAATGGCATTTGCGCCCAGTTTTGATTTGTCCTTTGTTCCATCTGCTTTGAGCATGGCAGCATCCACTGCATAAATATCAGATGCATCCATTCCTGCCAGCGCATCATTAATTACTGTATTGATATTTTCAATGGCCTTCGAAACACCTTTTCCTCCAAAACGGCTTTTATCCTGATCTCTCAGCTCAAGTGCTTCGAATTCTCCTGTGGACGCTCCGCTTGGTGCTGCTCCTCTTCCGACCGTTCCATCTGCCAGATAAACCTCTGCCTCTACGGTCGGATTTCCTCTTGAATCAATAATCTCTCTTCCAATGACCTTCTCAATCTCTAAATAATCCATTTGATATTTATCCTCCTGTCTGGTCTTTTCGCCCTGTCCGTAACTCCTGTTCAGGCCGCATTTTGTCAGGGGATACGGCCCGCCACAAATTTTACGCATTAGTTAGAATCCGCTAACCGTTTACAAGTTTACTATATCTAACTTTAACGGTCAAGAGGAGTTATTGCCATTTTTTTCTCAATTACTCTTCTGATATTTCTATGTTTTTTCAGAACATTCCGCAGGATGTTGCGAATTTTACTTATTGACAAGGCTTTGCTGCTTATGATATCATAATCGCCGGTATCAAGCGGATATTCGTAAACCGCTCTGCTGCCTGTTTACAGCCAAATAACTGCTTCGCAGTTTGATCTGGTCAAAAACCGAATATGGTTTATGACAAAATCCTGTCATATATTGGAAACGCACATTCTCCTGAATGATTAACGAACAACACATGCTCTGAGGTTTTACATTATCACTTAATCATTTTAAAGGAGGATTTTTTATGCCAAAAAACAAATTTCAGGAAGTTATCTTTACCCTTATCATGGTATTTTTCATGGTTTACGCCATGATTTGCTACAACATTTCCCTGAACACAGGGAGTATGACAAACCGTGTGTTCCTTGACGCTTTTCATGAACTGGTGATCATGGGACCGATCGCATTTATCCTTGACTTCTTCCTTGTATCCAAGCTTGCTTTTGGTTGTGCAACTGCGCATGGTAGATTTCAAAAGCTGCCATCCGTTCAGCAGGATCCTTGCGATCTCCGTTCCTTCCGTTGCTTTCATGTGCCCGTTAATGAGCCTCGCGGCAACCATTCTCTTTAAGGATGCAGGAAATCAGTTTGTAGCTGTATGGCTTCAGACAACCGCATTCAACTTCCCGATGGCATTCTTCTGGCAGCTAATCTATGCAGGTCCGATCGTACGTTTTATTTTCAGACATATCTTTCCTGAAAAGGAAAACGTAAAAGAAGCGACAGAAACTATGTAAAATTAAAGAAAGCACATTGCTATGGTTGAACCACCCCAAAAGTCATACTTTCCGGTGGCGGCTCATTCCATACAATGTGCTTTTATTTTTCACGCGAATCTTTCTCATCGGATCTTCGAATCTCTCAGACTGTTTTCTTTAATTCCGGCATCTTAAGTATCTTCACGATCAGCGGGATCACCATAATGACCCAGACTATCGGTTCTGCTACGATCACGCCGGTATATCCGAGAAGTGGCACCAGAGTCACCGCGATCACTACTTTTCCGATCATCTCCAGCGCACTGGAAACCAGAGGGATCACCGTTTCTCCAAGGCCCTGCATAGCATTTCTGAGGACACTGATCACAGCCGTTACGAAATAAAAGATCGTATCAAATTTAAGATAATTGGCGGCATTGCGGATCACCGTTTCATTATGGCTTCCTGTGACCAGATAGATCAGCTGTTTTCCAATGGTAAAACTGAAGATCACAGTCATCACGGACCAGATACAGGTATACAGAACTGCAAGACCAATTCCATAGCGTACCCGGTCCATTCTCCCTGCACCTGCGTTCTGGCCACAGAAGATCGCCATGGTCTGGCCGAACACGCCAAACATGATCATAAACATCTCTGTGATCTTACGAGCTGCTGTATGTGCCACAATGATATCTCTTCCCAGCCGATTGATGGAGGTCTGAAGTGCCAGTGTACCAAGATTTACAAGAGAGCTTACAAGTCCCATAGAAAGTCCGGCACTCAGCATATTTTTCATCATATTTCTTTCGAGACCGAAAAAATCCTCTTTTTTCAGCCGTAGGATCTCATACCTGCGGATCATGTAAAACCAGCATATAAGAAATGCCAGCGTCTGTGAAAGTACCGTGGCAACGGCAGCTCCCTGAACTCCTGCTTTTACTACCAGAATAAAAAACAGATCTCCTGCGATATTTAAAGTTACAGACACTGCCAGGATCACAAGAGGCGTCACCGTATCCCCAAGTGCGCGCAGAGATGCCGCGCAGGTATCATAAAGAAACGTTGCCAGCATACCTGCGATAATAATAAAGATATACTGCCTGGCAGTTCCCGTCAAATGATCCGGAACATTCAGGAACCTCAGGATCGGATGCAGAAACAAAAGTCCCAAAACAGTCAGGATCAGAGAAATCACGCTGCCCATTACAAGAGACAGCGCAAAAGATTTTCGTACTTCTTCCCGGTTTCCGGCACCGAATTTCTGTGCGGTAACAATGGCAAATCCATTTGCAAGGCCCATCAGAAAACCGATGATCAGACCGCTTAAAGGACTGGTGGCCCCTACTGCCGCCAGCGCATCTTCTTTAAGAAAGCTTCCCACGATCCGGGTATCTGCCAGGCTGTACGTCAGCTGCAAGAGATTTCCCAGAAATACAGGAAGCGCAAAGGACAGGATCAATGTGGAAGGCTTCCCTTTTGTCAAGTCTTTCATGTCATCCTCCTCAGTCAACGATATCATTCTGAAAACGGGAAAGATGCTCATAAGGAAGGATCATCCTTCCGCGGAACAGTCCGCAGCCATCATTGATCAGGCTGTTGTTTACCGCACCAAACATATTAACGTCCAGCGCAGCAAGATCCAGTCCAAGAAGCCGCATACCCCGCTCATAGGCCTCGTCAAATAGATACATTCCCCCTGGGGAACCGCGTCCCTTCTCCTGCGTTCACTTTCCTGTTTTTTCTCATAGCTTAAATGGTTGGCGGAACCAATCTCCGCAACATCATCCATTTCTTTGGTCCGCAGCTGTACTTCCATATAGCTTCGGGAACTGTTATCATAAAACGTGATATGCAGAGACTGATAATCATCCTCACTGTTATTACAGATGTAATCCCTATAGTAAGGCTTTGCTTCTCTGCTGAGCAGTGGCGATGTACTTTCCTGCACTCCTCTGGCCGGCTCTGCGGTAAATCCTCTTTCTTCCAGAAATCCCGGAAGTATATTGGCGATCTCATAAAGATAACGAAGCTCTTCTTCTCTGACATTCTCACCATTTTTCAGATGACATCTGGGCATGGCGATAACGATCCTGTAGGCAATAAAATCGCGGAAACAGCTTAACCGTTCCTTGATCTGGGATACAGAAGGATATTCCCCATATTCTTTATAGTAGTCATAAATAAATTCTACTACATATCCGTTAAATTTTTCCTCCGCACGGATCAGGGATTTGATTCTTCCCTTGAAGGTAAACGCCAGAAACGGATATTCCCCTGCCATATATTTATAAAATTCCCGAATCTTCTGAGACTGGGCAGTGAGGAAATCATTATGCTCCAGAAGCTCCTGGATCTGGATCAAAAAATTACAGTGTACCAGATCGATCTCATTGTGTTTTTCCTTCGCCTCTATCCTAAGATCCCGAATGTATTTCTTCAGTATCCGGAGAAGAGTATCTCCGGAATACAGATAATCGTTTAATGTTATCATTTGTGTTTCTCTTTTCTATTTTAGTCTTTTCAAGATCACATATTTACAACAACTGCTGGATGATCTGTGCTCCTGTCTTTTATTTATTTCAGTTTTTCATGGAAAAATCTGCGATCCGGTTCCATACCTCATCCTGGAAAAACTGGATATCTGCATGGTCTGCACCATCCAGTGTCAGCAAAGTAACATCACAGTCTTTTTTCTCCAGAAGTCCGTATAAAGTTTCCGACTGAACATAAGGAACGACCTGATCGCAGTTGCCATGGATGATCAGAAATGGCGGTGCATCCTTCGTAACCTTGGAAACCGGACTGCTCTGGTATGCCTTTTCTTTATTTAACATGGAATTAAATCCAAGCAGAAGGGATTCTGCGGAAGAAGCACATTTTTCTGCAGATTCACACGGAAATGCGGAAAGATCCGTAGGCGGATACCATGGGCAGGCAGCCTGTACCTTACTGGATTCTTCCAGATACTCTCCCACATCCAGAGCCGGATCATTGTCCAGCGCAGCCATACAGGTAAGATATCCTCCGGCAGACTCTCCCATAACTCCTATCTGCTCTTTGTTGATGCGGAACCGGTCTGCATGGGCTTTCAGATAACGGATAGCTGCCTTTACATCCTGCAGCGGCATGGGATACGGGCCCTGATTGGAAGTACGATACTCCACACTTGCCACTACAAAACCACTGGATGCCAGTCTGCTCAGATAAAGATTATGTGCGGATTTATCCATCATCAGCCATGCGCCTCCGCAGATCCAGAGGATGCAGGGATAGATTTTTCCATCTTTTGTTTCTGGATAGATTATATCCAGTTTCAGATCCCGCCTGCAATGTCCGAACCAGGAGTCCACCTGTGCGTAAGTAATATCATTTACTGTAATATACTGAGGCTTCTCTACTGAAAGCTTCAGTGTCTTTTTTCTGCTTTTGTCATAATCTATCTGCCTCTTTTCTTCTGATCATTTTAGTTTGTCTTTGAAATATTTTTCTTCTATTTTATCACAATACTGCTTTTTCTGCTTTTATTTTCCGGAGAAAAAGCACTTCTTTTTCTGCAAAACAGGGTTTTGATCTTTTTGTTCATAAATCCCTCCTCTTTGTAAGTAAAATTGTTTGTCAGCAATAACAAAAAGCTGTTATAATAGATTTTCTCTATTACAACAGCTTTGTTTTCCTACTTTTAGAATGGATTTATTATATTATAAGTTTTTTTCTCTGTCAACGCCCTCAGACAATTTCACAGCTTTTCTTTATCAGTAAACCTGTATCCTGCTTTCTCAGATCTGATACCAGCGGATCTCATTAGCTTCCAGATGAAGGTCAAAGCTCTTTCCATCCCCTGTGTAAACCGTAGTGTCCTGTGCTCATAGGTGTTGTTTACCACACAATACTTTTTATTTTTCACATAAGCATGTACTTCCACATTATAATTGGAAGAAAACCAACGGTGAAGCTCACCTTCCGCTGCCGCTGACCAGAGTACGGCTCTGTAAAGAATACGGCTGTTGCAAAAGCTGTACGGAAGTCCGCTGATATAAACGCCCCGGCCTTTTCCGAAGGTTTTTACTGCCATCTGGACTTCCTGATCTTTCTGGATAAGGATCTTCGTATCCGGAAGTGCAAAGATATTCTTTTTCCCCTCACCGAAATCTACGGTTCCATCTGTATCCTTCAGGATAAAATGATCTTTATGCTCTTCCCAGTTGTATTTATCGGTATTAAGATTAAATCCTCTTTCTTCCTCTACACCAAGGATGTCATCCAGCTGGAAGATTTTCCCTGCCACTGATGAGCTGCCGGTTCACCGACGCCAATAAATCCGCCGCCATTATAGACAAATTTCCGCACTGCTGTAGGATTTCCGGATCTGCCCAGTTCTCACCACCGGACTGTGCAGTATCCGCATCACCTACATTGATGATCACATCAAAATCATTCAGCAGATCTTTATCCTGACGGATATCATCAAAGCTGATAAAGGACACATCAAAAGGCGCACCGCTTAATGCCTCGATAATTCCGAAATAGGAATAATTCTGCTTGTAATAGATGGCATGATGTACCATATGGTTGCCCCAGGAGCGCATTTTTCCCCAGCAATTTAAAACAGCCACACGTTTTACACAGTATGGTGTGGTTCCCTGGATATTGTCGTAGAGCACACGGAATTCCTGGCAGACTTCCTTGATATACTGTACAAAATCCGGAAATTCCAGAGCCAGTTTCAAATAACCGCCGTATCCAATTCTCTGGATCGGACTTCGAAGGATAGCTCTTCTTGCAGTCACCCAGTTTACTTTTGCCTCTTTTACAGGATCCCCGCCCTCATGGAAGGTGTCCGGGAAAAAGTACGGCAGAAATCTTCCCTCTGTATATTTTACATGTTTAATATCACTGAACAAACGTAGGGTCGCTCCGTTTCCGACGCTTCCCACTACCGCATCCAGCCCGATGGAAGCAAACTCATCCATAAAGGGCTCCATACCGATCCAGTGATCGCCCATGAACATCATGGCCTCTTTTCCGTATTCATGGACAATGTCTACCATTTCCTTTGCAAGCTTCGCCACTTCCCGTCTCTGGAAAGCCTGGAAATCTTTAAATTCTTTTGATGGGATACGGTAGGTGTTGTTCATATATCCCTGATCAATGATAAACTCCGGACGGAACTTATATCCCACTTCCTGCTCAAACTGTTCCAGGATATAGGGGCTCACCGAAGCGGAATATCCAAACCAGTCTACATATTTTTCCCGTGCCATCTCATCAAAGATCAGTGTGAACTGGTGAAAAATGTAGTAAATCGTACTACATTCACATAATCATGGGAATCCAGAAATCTGCGGAGGCGATCCATGGAATGTGCACGTGTTGCGGGCTGACGCACATCAAAAGTGATCTGAGGCTCTACATCCTTCCAGTCATTGACAACTGCATTGTACATATGTACCGGATCCCACATGATATATGCAAGAAAACTTACCGTATACTCATGAAACTCTTTCGCCGGCCTGATCACAACATTTCCGTTTTTTTCATCGTATGACCATTCCTCTGTACTGACAGCTTCCCCTGTAGTCCGGTCAATGACTTCCCACCATCTTCTGATATCATCTCTTGTATTCACAGCCAGCATATCCGGATACAGATGATCCATCAGATGGATTTCCAGAGTATCCGACACTGCCGTGTGAAGGATGTCATGATATACATCTGCTGGATTTCTTCCGGATGGGCCTTTGCCCAGGCATTGTCCTTTCTGGTGGTATAATAAGTTGCATAAATCTTTGCGCCGGTTTTCTTCAGCTCTGCTGGAAATTCCGTTCCGTCACAGTCACGGATGGCATCTGCACCCCACTCATCCAGCATTTTCAGTGTCTCCGGGATCACATCCAGATCTGTCGGAATGGTCACTCTTCCTTTTGTTTCGCTCATCACTTTACCTCCATTGTAAAAATCCCTGTTTTTTTATTTCTGATATTTTTTCACGATCGTCTGCATAGTATCCCATTTCTGTTCCATATCAGCCACCAGCTTAAACTGTGTGCGGCAGCGGTCCAGATTGTGTTCTTCCCGGTCGATCTTAAAATAATGATCTCCTTCCAGATAATCGGTAAGAAAGCGAATGCCACATTCATAAGTCATCACCTTAGCTCCCATGGGAAGCATCTCGATCTCTTTTGCACTAAGCTTATCTCCACAGCTTTCCAGAAAGCCTTTTACATAGATTTCATAGAGCTCCATATCACAGGAAACTTTGCTTAAATCTTTCTCATCCTCCAATGCAGTGCTGGCCCCGAAACGAATGGAATCTCCAAAATCATTCATGGCAAGTCCCGGCATAACCGTGTCCAGGTCCACTACACAGATTCCCCTTCCTGTTTCCAAGTCGATCATAACGTTATTCAGCTTCGTATCGTTGTGCGTTACCCGAAGGGGCACCTCACCTTTTGCCAGAAGCTCACCGAATACATTTGCCAGATACTCATGCTGAAACGCAAATGCGATCTCTTCTTTTACGGATGCAGCACGATGGCGGCTGTCCTTCTCTATGGCATTTTTCAAAGTCTGAAAACGTTTCTTTGTATCATGGAAATCCTTTATCGTTTCATGCAGAGTCTCTGCCGGGTAATCTGCTAGCATTTCCTGGAATTTTCCAAATGCAACTGCACTTTCATAAAAATCCTCCGGTTTTTCTGCCAGATCATAGCTTACTGCATCGGTAATAAAAATATAAGCTCTCCAGCATTCTCCGTTTTCATCTGTCAGGAATGCCTTCCCGTCCTTTGTCGGAATCAGGTTCAGAACCTCCCGTTCCGGATCTCCTCCCTTCTGAAGAACTTTCTTTTTCAGATGCCCGGTGACTCCGGCAATGTTCTCCATCAGTTCTTCCGGTTTCTGAAAGATCTCCCGATTGATCTTCTGAAGGATCACCTTAATGGACCCCATCTCTCCGATCCGATATCTAAGCATATAGGTTTCGTTGATATGCCCGCTTCCGCAGGGGCCGCAGGAAACCAGTTCTCCGGTAAATGCAAACTGATCCGCTATTCTTTTTATCTCTTCTTTTGGTGTACCTGCCATTTTACCTTCTCTTTCCCAGACAGCAGTAAAAAGCATACCGTCCGAAAACAAATATGCTTTATACTTTTTGCTGTGTTTTTTACTGTGATTATTTTTTCCGCTTTAAAATCCTGGTGGCAAGCGGAGCAATATTTTCATCTGTTGATCCGTAGAGAACTTCGTAATCCCCCGAGACAGAAACTGTTTCTGTCTTTTCTCCGAAGTTCTGGATAAACAGATATTCCGTATCCTCATTTTCTCTGGTTGTCACAGAAATACCTTCCGGTATAAATGTAAGCGGCATCTTCACGCCTGCTTCCTCTGCTGCCCTTCCCAGAAAATCCTCATAAAAGGCTGCTTCCATATCTGCCGCCACATAATAAACATGGCCCTTTCCGTATTTCTTGTGAGTCAGCACCGGATACCCCTGATAGAAATCCCTTCCATAACGCAGCAGCACTTCCGCATCGGAAACCTTTGCAAGCTCGCAGAGATTTTTGCAGGTATAGCTTTCTGTAATTCTGAGATGATTTCCTGTTTCCGGGATACCTACGTTTTCTTCCCAGTCATAAAGTGCATCGATCTCTTCCGTACGGATACCAGCTGCTTCCATCAGTCCGTGAGGGGTTCCCTCCAGATAGCATTTATCTGTTTCATCTACAAGTCCGGACCAGTAGGAAATTACCAGAGTACCACCGTTTTTTGCAAAAGCGCGAAGCTTTTCGGCATATCCATGATAAAACATGTAGGCCATCGGTGCCGTTACCAAACGGTACCTGGACAGCTCATGTTCCATATTGATGATGTCTGTATTATAGCCTTTTCTTCGGAGGGCACGATATTGTTTCTGCACATTTTCCTGATAATGCATATCCTCGTTTCGAGGTCCCTGCGCATCCTTCAGCGCCCAGTCATTTTCCCTGTCATAGAGAACAGCCACCGGAGACTTCGTCACGCTTCCAGCAGTTTCCCGGATCTGCTCCAACGCTTCTCCTACCTCTGTCACTTCGCGGAAAATACGGGTATCATCCCCACCGTAGTGATCGATCACCGCACCATGGAATTTCTCAGAGGCTCCCTGACTCTGACGAAGCTGGAAATACAGAACACTGTCTGAACCATGAGCAACTGCCTGCAGAGAGGCAGCCAGATGTATTCCTGGTTTTTTCAGCTTGTTGATAGGCTTCCAGTTGGTCGCAGAGGGACAGGATTCCATCAGAAGAAACGGTGCTTTCTTGATGCTTCGCATAAGATCATGCTGCATGGCTCCGTCCAACGCTGTGGTATAATTGTCTTTTTTATGCCAGCTTGGGTAATTATCCCAGGATGCAATATCCATAACATCCTTAAATTTTTTATAGTCCAGTCCGTTGTAGTCATACATCAGATTGGCGGTTGCCGGAAGCTCGGAACCACCTGCACGGATCGCAGAAATTTCATGCTTCATAAAATCCACAGTCCTGTCTGTAACAAAACGTTTCCAGTCCAGGGTAAGTGCATGAAGAGCATTTTCCCCTTTTGGCGAAGGACTTTCGATCTGATCAAAGCTGTTATAGGTATGGCTCCAGAATGTTGTGCACCATCTGGAATTTAAATTTTCGATGGTTCCGTATTTTTCTTTCAGCCATTCCCGGAATTTTTCCTGGCACAGAGGACAGTGGCATTCTCCGCCATATTCATTAGAAATATGCCACAAAAGCACTGCGGGATGTTTTCCGAAACGTTCAGAAAGCTTCTTATTAATATTGTAGACTTTTTCCCTGTATACCGGAGAAGTATAACAGTGATTATGTCTTCCACCGAAAAATCTTCTTGTGCGATCCGGATCCATACGAAGAACTTCTTCATATTTATCTGCCATCCATTTCGGTCTTGCTCCGGATGGTGTGGAAAGTATCGTATAAATTCCTTCTTTATACAGATTATCGATCACCTCTTCCAGCCAGTCAAAATTATATCTTCCCTCTTCCGGCTCCAGCACTGCCCAGGAAAACATTCCCATGGAAACGGTATTGATATGGGCTTTTTTGAAATATTCGATATCTTTTTTCAGAATATCCGGTCTGTCCAGCCACTGCTCAGGGTTGTAATCGCCGCCGTGCAGATAATGGCCGTATCTGATCTGCTCTGCCATTTTTTTATCTCCTTATGATTTATTCGCATCAAGCGGACAAAGTCATCCGCTCCGCTACGAAGCTTTATACCAGGCAACTGATCCACAGTTGATCTGGTATAAAAAGAATGCTGCGTGATCCAGTTAAAGCATATTATACAATATACCTAAAGATTTCAGCAGCATCCTTTTTGTTTTAAAATTATTTTACAGCTCCAGTAATACCCTCTGCGAACTGTTTCTGTAATACGAAGAATACGATCATAGTCGGAATGGAACAGAATAATACGCCGCACATCAGCATGCCGTAATCCGTTACATATCCTGTGATCAGATTGGCGATCAACATCGGCATGGTCATCGCCTTATTATCTGTCATGATTACCTTCGGCCACAGATAGGAATTCCATGCATTCATAAATGTGATAACTGCTGCCGCCGCATAAGTAGATTTCATAGTCGGGATAAACATCTGGAAAAAGATCCTTACCTCACTTAATCCGTCAATACGAGCTGCTTCAATGATATCGATCGGGAATGCTCTTGCATTCTGACGGAACATCATGATCATAAATGGCGTGGAGATGATCGGAAGGATAAAACCTACCGCTGTATTTAAGAGGCCTGCTTTGGAGAACATCTTAAATAACGGAACCATTGTGGCAACCTGAGGAACCATCATTGCAAGAAGCAGGATTGGAGAACAGTCTGTCTTCCATCTGTCATGATATACCTCAATCCATAACCTGCGATAGAGCAGATCAGAAGACAGATAACAGTAGTCAGAACCGCATAAACAGAGAGTTTCCAAGTGCTCTCCACAGCGGCTGCTGTGCTGTCAGGTTCTTAAAGTTCTGCATGAAATATGTACCCGGAAGAATCCGGCCTCTGGATACATCTGTGGATGTATTGGTTGCTGCGGAGATCATCCAGTACAACGGAAATACAGAGATAATGATACGATGATCAGGAAAATATATGTAGGGATCAATCTTCTCTGGATCGCGGATTTGTTCTTTTTCTCAGTCACGTGTATCACCTACTTTCAAGTTGATAAAGGCCAGGATA
>ENA-OQHA01000649-OQHA01000649.1-human-gut-metagenome-genome-assembly--contig:-NODE-649-length-16506-cov-2.800049_pt1 | contig 16506 bp, 21 predicted proteins | sample MGYA00242558_ERZ504707 | MGnify/ENA primary metagenome ERZ504707 (study PRJEB26092, sample SAMD00036197) | human gut metagenome | host: Homo sapiens | study: EMG produced TPA metagenomics assembly of...
ATCTACCATGCTTAAAATGGAATCATCTTCACTTAATACCCAGATAATCACCGGTACTTTTCGGTATCCCAGTTTCTCCGCAGCATGTTTTCTTCTGTGACCGGATATGATCTCATAGTATCCATCCGGTACCGGTCTGACGATCAGCGGATTTAATATTCCATACTTCTCAATGCTTTCCTGCAGAAGAAACATTTCCTTATCATCTTTCACCTGAAACGGATGCTCTTTGAACGGTCGAAGACGCTCAATCTCAATTTCTATGATTCTTTCTTCGTTTTCTCCTGATTGTCTGTTTGGCTCAGTCATCTTGACTCCTTCCTCCAGGATTCAGGAACTAAAAATGCCTGCCTGGAACTTTTATAGATAGTAAAGTTCCAAACAGACATCGCTGTTTGACCATTAGCTGTAGCTAATAGAATTGAATACTGTTTCAGCTAATTTATGTTTGCAGGTTTGGGAGAGATTGTTTCTTTTCCCACCTTTTCTCTGATTTACATCCCCGAATAAGGGTGACAACAGAGCGGAACCCAAATGTTAGCTGGACTTCTTAAAACCCATGTTTGCAAAACGGTAAATTTGATTAGCTGTCAGCTAACAAAAATCGGATTGCGTTAGCTGGAAATTGATCATTTTGAATGGAAAATCATGTCACGAACGTGATTAGAAAATAACAAAAGCGTTCGTTGTCAGCTAATCCAGCTAACATTTTCGAACGCTTTGAAGCCCGTCGCCAAGAGGATTTGAACCTCCGACCCCTCGCTTAGGAGCGAGTGCTCTATCCAGCTGAGCTATGACGACACATGCCGCAAACCCTTGATTTTACTGGGTTTCTGGGATTTTTCCCTTCGGCCATATATAAGATTATCAACTCTTTTTCGAGTTGTCAATCTACAGATTTTTTACTTTGGTAACATTAGAACGTTCCCCAATTTGGGGAATGCTTTGTTGTCACCATTAGCATTTTTCAGAATAGATTCGAACTGAAAGTTGTTTTTCATTTTTTCCCTTTGGGGAATGCCTCGGCTTTCTCTTAGGAGGAGCTTGTTATATCCATTTAACTAAGGGAGCCTGACTAACTCGTACTTTATTATTTTACCTATTAATCCTGTAAAAGTCAATACAGGGATGGTTTTCCCCCTCCCTGTATCTTTCAAAAATATTTATCCACATTTTTCTTTATTTATCCACATACAAAGGGTCTGCCATCGGAAGCTTCTTCCGAATGCATGGCGGATTAAAAGTTGATTCTTCCCTGCAGCCACACATTTCCTTTGAATCTGCGTCCGACTGCCGGTTCGCCCATGACCTCTCTTTTTGGTACACATACATCGAACAGAAGACCGTTCACATCCAGTTTCATGATGCAGATATCTTCTCTCGTTATCTCATTTCTGGTAAGACGATATTCCAGGATTTCTCCCATGATCGAATACCGGTCACATTCGATTCCGTACGGCATGATGTACTATCCACGATCGTAAATACATCTTCCGATATCAATCTTCTTGATACTTTGGAATATGTATCGATGTCATCCAGAGTAAGACTTTCTATCGCCTGTGGATCGCCAGATTTTGCTGCGCTTAACAGCAGCATACGATTGTGTACATCTTCCTGCTGTTCCCGCTCCTGTTCTTTACTTTTCAGCACCGGAAGCAGAATGGTTCCCTCATTGCAAAGACCGGACAATGTCACGGAAGAATACTTGATACTTCTTCCACCAAGCTGCCTTTCCCTCAGATATTCCATCATATTCTGAAGATAAAATACCAGATTAATGCCTACTTTTGTATCTTCACAGATGCCCACATATGCTTCCCGGTCTATCCTTCGTTCCACACTGACATCCGCATAGGATGTCACACCGGATCCTTTGAAATATGGTGTATAATAACGGTACTCAAACTGTTCATCGATGTCCATATCTCCGCACACCTTGATCCCGATTCCTTCTCCATATTCTTTTTCAAACTCACAAAGATCCGTTGTTTCATCCTGTGTAACGAGCTGATGTTGTGTATAGGATTCTTCCACATCTTTTAAAATCTGTGTTAACTGTTTTTTGTCTCTGATATTTCCAAATCCAATGGATTTCATATATTGATGCATACGCTTATCCTTATAATTGCTTATTTTTTAGGTACAAGCTTCTCTGTTCCACCCATGTATGGCTGTAATGCCTTAGGGATCTTAACTGATCCGTCTTCCTGAAGGTTGTTTTCCAGGAATGCGATCAACATTCTCGGTGGAGCTACTACTGTATTGTTCAGTGTGTGTGCGAAGTATTTTGTTCCGTCTTCACCTTTGACACGGATACCAAGTCTTCTTGCCTGTGCGTCACCAAGGTTAGAGCAGCTTCCTACTTCGAAGTATTTCTTCTGTCTTGGAGACCATGCTTCTACGTCACAAGATTTTACCTTCAGATCTGCCAGGTCACCTGAGCAGCACTCTAATGTACGTACCGGAATATCCAGTGAGCGGAACAGATCTACTGTGTTCTGCCATAATTTATCATACCAGATCTTGCTTTCTTCCGGTTTACATACAACGATCATTTCCTGTTTCTCGAACTGGTGGATTCTGTATACTCCACGCTCCTCAATACCGTGAGCTCCTTTTTCCTTACGGAAACATGGTGAATAGCTTGTAAGTGTCTGTGGAAGCTGTTTTTCTTCTAACATTGTGTCGATGAATTTACCAATCATAGAGTGCTCACTTGTTCCGATCAGGTACAGGTCTTCTCCTTCGATCTTATACATCATGGAATCCATCTCTGCGAAACTCATAACACCTGTTACAACATTGCTTCTGATCATGAAAGGTGGTACACAGTAAGTAAATCCACGGTTGATCATAAAGTCTCTTGCATATGCAAGTACAGAAGAATGAATCTTGCGATATCACCCATCAGATAATAGAATCCATTTCCCGCTACTCTTCCGGCGCTCTCAAGATCGATTCCGTCGAATGCTTCCATGATCTCTGTATGGTATGGAATCTCGAAATCAGGAACAAAAGGCTCCCCGAATTTTTCAATTTCTACATTCTGACTGTCATCTTTTCCGATTGGTACAGAAGTCGATGATGTTCGGAATGATCATCATATTCTGTTTCAGTTTCTCTTCTACTTCTTTTTCTTCTTTGGAAAGTTCTTCGATCCTTGCAGCACTCTCAGCTACTTTTCTCTTTAATTCTTCCGCTTCTTCTTTCTTTCCCTGTGCCATACATGCACCGATCTGTTTAGAGATTTTGTTCTTTTCTGCACGGAGTGCTTCTACTTCTCCCTTAATATCTCTATTCTTCTGATCCAGTTCTATTACCTCATCTACTAAAGGTAATTTCTCATCCTGAAATTTGTTCTTAATGTTCTGCTTTACAACATCCGGATTATTTCTTACAAATTTGATATCTAACATTTTTCTAAATTCCTCCTGATTATATATATGTTATATTATCTCTCATTTCTTGTTTTTTCAGGTCTTGCCATATCTGGACGCACATTACTGGTTCTTGCATTTAAGATCTTACCATTGTTTGCTTTTCCAGATGTCTGTTTTGTATTTCTCGCATTCGTGCTTTTCTGATTTCCATTCTTTGCCGGACCAGACTTAACAGACTTAAGACTTCCTGTTGCAGATGCAACTGCTTTATCCACCTCTTCTTCATAACCATCTTCGAAGATTGCTTTATCCAGTGCTTCTGCTTCTTCCTCTGCAAGCTCTACATAACTTTCACCTTTTACGATCTCTTTCACATAAGTATAGCAGCCTTCTCTGCTGTGCATCGCATTGATGATCCAACCAGTATTATTATTGTCCAGCATTGCAAGTGCGAAACTGAGTTTACCACCCATTTCATTAAATGCATCATACTTTACAATTCCAAGTTTCTGGTAAGATTTTTCCATCTTCTTGTTAAGTTTCTGAATGTCTGTACGATTCTGTTTTGTATATTTCAGAATGGCCTCTACATCCGAGAATCCCGACATCATACTTTCTTCCAGAGTTTTTCCATCTTTACCACGCATAAACGTCGTATAGCTGCTTTTCAATCGATTATACTTCATTGTTACATTTACATACAGAACGAATAATATAACAATCAGTATCAGCAAAAATATAAATATTAATGCTGGATCGATACCAAGTGCTTTCAGTATTTTGCTATCCATATTCAATTACTCTCCTCTTTTAATGCTCATCATCATATCGAACAGATGTTCTAATTCGTCATCTGAATAATATTCTATCTCTATCTTACCTTTTCCCTTTCCTTTTGATGCTATACTTACCTTTGTTCCAAATACACTCTTCATTTTTTCTTCCAGATCCTGGTAAATAAATGAATTGGCCACCGGTTTCTTTTCTTTCGGCTTCTTTGGATTTTTTATTTCTTTGACCAATTTCTCAGTTTCTCTTACACTGAGTTTTTCGTCAAATATCTTATTTGCCAGTGTGTACTGAAGCTCAGGATCGTCAATGGCCAGCAATGCTCTTGCATGTCCCGTTGAAATCATATCGTCAATGATCATCTGTTGAACTTTATCACTAAGTTTCAGCAAACGCATAGAGTTCGTTACGGCTGTTCTGCTCTTCGATACTCTCTCTGCGACTTCATCTTGTTTCAGATTGAATTCCTCCAGAAGTCTCTTGTATGCAATTGCTTCTTCAATCGGATTCAAGTTTTCTCTCTGAATGTTCTCAATCAAACCTATCTCAAGAATTTCCTGATCTGTATATTCCTTTTCAATCACAGGAACCTCTTTTACTCCGGCAAGTTTTGCAGCTCTCCATCTTCTTTCGCCCGCAATGATCTCATAGTAATCTTTTCTTTTTCGAACAAGCAATGGCTGTAACACACCAAATTGCTTAATCGAATCCGAAGTTCAAGGAGAGCATCTTCATCAAAATTCTTTCTCGGCTGGTCTCTGTTTGGCTCAACCTCATTAATTTTCATTACCTGTACACCGGATTTAGCTGCTGCATCTTCTTTTGATTCCACAGTTTTTTCCGATGTAACAGACTTCATGCTCTTATTATCAGGAATCAGACTGTCCAGTCCTTTCCCCAATCCTTTTTTCTTTATTGGCATTCGTTTCCTCCTACATTACATCTTTCATTTACTCTCTATTCATAACTTCATCCGCCAGTCTCTGATATGCGCTTGCTCCTGTAGACTTTGGATCATACAGATTAATCGGCATACCATAACTTGGTGCTTCAGCCAATCGGATATTTCTAGGAATAATCGTCTTATAGATGTTCTGTTGCAGGTTTTCCTTTACATTTTCCACTACCTGGAGTGAAAGATTGGTTCGTGCATCATACATAGTAAATACAACTCCTTCAATCTCCAGAACAGGATTCAGCCTTTCTTTTACAAGCTCCACTGTATGTATTAACTGACTCAACCTTCAAGTGCGTAATACTCACACTGAATCGGAACCAGTACAGAATCTGCTGTTGTCATTGCATTGATCGTCAGCATACTTAACGATGGCGGACAATCAATAATGATATAATCATAATCATCTTTGATCGGCTGAACCGCATTTCTTATAATAAATTCTTTATCATCCACACCGATCAGTTCAATTTCAGCAGCCGAGAGGTCAATGCTTGTCGGTATCACATCCAGATTTTCAATTGCTTCCTTTTGCAGAACTTCATCTACACCAGCCTGACCAATCATAAGATCATAGATATTCTTTTCAACTTCATCTTTGTCTATTCCTAATCCACTCGTCATATTGCCCTGCGGATCCATATCAATAGCAAGAACCTTTTGTCCTTTTTCAGCAAGACATGCCGACAGATTAATAGCTGTCGTTGTTTTTCCAACGCCACCTTTTTGGTTCGCAACGGCTATAACTCGTCCCATTTAATTATCACCTTCCCTTATTTCACATGATTCTAGTATATCACTTTTCAGAATACTTATCCAGAAAATGTTTCACGTGAAACATAGATTTCCCTTTTCCATAAATATAAAACCGTTCTCTATATTATTTTCGTTATCTTTGTGTGACATACGATTTTTGTGAATGTTTCACGTGAAACATTTGTTTTTACCACTTGCTTTATTATTCGTGTCCCTTCTTTTCATATATTCCAAGTAAAATGTCCTATTTCCTTCACTTTGTTCATTTTATGCTCATTTTGTAAAGGCGATCTTCCAATTCATAAGTAAATATAGTATAATTAGGAAAAGAAAGTGAGGTATCAGCATGAACTGGAAAAAGACATTATTATTCATCTCAACAGCAATTGGAACGACAACCTTAGCATTCCATGTAATAAATAAATTCATATTCAACGCCTCCGATGAACATTCAGAAGAAGATGAATCCAATTACTATAATTGGAAATTTGGAAATATATATTATAAAAAAGAAGGAACTGGTTCTCCGGTTCTTCTTATTCATGATCTGAATCATTACAGTTCTTCTATGGAATGGGATAAAGTAATCGGTACTCTTTCCAAAGAACACACAGTATATACGATAGACCTTCTCGGATGCGGCAAATCCGACAAGCCCGCAATTACATATACCTGCTATCTGTATGTTCAACTGCTTACTGATTTTATTCGTGATATTATAGGCGAAAAGACAGATATCGTAGCTACCGGGCTTCAGCCTCCTTTGTAACAGCTGCCTGTCAGAATATAGCCGACCAGATTGACCATATTATTCTGGTTTGTCCGGAAAGCACACATGCACTTGCAAAAGCTCCAAATCACAAATCAAAACTACTTGCAAAGATAATAAATATCCCTATATACGGAACATTTATTTATAATGTAGGCGCACGCAACACCGCTCTTTCCGACTCAGCAGAGTGTAAATATCTCTACGCCAGCATTTTAGGACATTACACAACTGTAAATGTTGCCCACTGTCTCGAAGGACTTACAACCTCAATTGCAGTAATCACAGGTAAAACGCACCAGAAACATCACAGAAAGCCACCGAATACTGCCACATACTTCCATCTATCGAACACCTCGAAGTCCCAGGCAGCGGATTACTTCCACAACGCGAAAATGTCAATGCATTCTTGGAGCAACTAGACCTACTATTAAGTGACAACTGCTAATTCAAGGATTTGCACTAATATAGTATAAGCCAATTACTATTTCAAAGACTATCATTAACATTCATAAACAAACGCAGTTATTATTATACATTCCATCCATCAGCAACCTACACACACGTACAAAGGGAGGATGTTTCACGTGAACATCCTCCCTTTTACCAATTTTTCCCCTGCTTCCAACACCTATCCTCATATCCACACCACCCCTACGCTCTCATTATTTAATCATAGCCGCCTGTGAAAACCAGGTGGAATGAAAATGAGATAGGGATTCCTGTGCATATGAGGTCATGGTTGAAATTCTAAAGCAATAAATTGGCCGTTAGTCATCAAAAATCCATTGTCTGAGCGAACGCGAGTTTTGGATTTTTGATGGCTGCTTTTAGGCCAATTTATTTGCTTTAGAATTTCCCCATAACCGAATCAGCACAGGAATCCCTATCTCATTTTCATTCCATCCCGGGGTAAGCCATTTCCCCAACGATTAAACAATCGGCTCCCTTGAAGGCATCCCTGCCTTTCTCGGATACTTCTTAGCCGTATTCTTCACTTTGTGGATCTTTACAAAGGATCTTCCGATATCCGTTCCCGGCAATTCGAATTTCACTACATCTTCTATCTCTCCTCCAAGCACTTCACCGCTTTTTTCGATCCTTTTACCTCTTCATCAATCTCACCTGATTTATAAGGTATAAACATACCGCCTACTTTTACATAAGGAAGGCAATATTCACTCAATGTCGCCAGATTTGCAACTGCTCTGGATACACACAGATCATACTTTTCTCTATATGCTGCATCTTTGGCATAATCTTCTGCTCTTCCATGAATTGTGTGGATATCTTCCAGCCCCAGCTCTTCAATCACCGTATTGAGGAACTTAATCCGCTTATTCAGTGAATCCAGTAATGTTACTTTCAAATGTGGGAATGCAATTTTCAGCGGTAATCCAGGAAAACCAGCTCCTGTACCCACATCGATCACTGTATCCACATGATTCATATTCATTACTTTTACAATCGACAAGCTGTCTACATAATGCTTCTCTACAACTTCTTCATATTCTGTGATTCCGGTCAGATTCATCACCTTATTCCACTCTTCAAGAAGCTTATGATAGATATCAAACTGCTCTTTCTGCTCGTCTGTGATCTCTATCCCTATCTTTTCCAGGCTTTTTTTCAAAATCTGGTCCATATTTTTCTCCTTTTTTCTCTCTAAAATTAATAAGTATATAAAATGTATGATTTTTCATCTTATTCATTTTATATACTCATCATTATATTTACTGTGTAATTATATTTTTAGCGTATATTAATATTAATACATTTATTTTTGTGTTAGATGTTTTTCTTACTGATATACTTCATTATATTACAGCTACTCATCCCGCTTTTCTTACTTTTTCATCACATTTATTAATTTATCTATGATTTCTTATCTGTGATTTCCGCTCAGATACACAAGCAATACTGATATATCTGCCGGAGATACACCAGAGATACGCGATGCCTGCCCGATTGACACCGGTCTGTACTCTTTCAGCTTCTGACTGCCTCAATACGAAGGCTGTTCACTGCATCATAGTCCATATCTTCCGGAATTTTCTTATTCTCCATCTTCTTGAACTGCTCTACCTGGCGTTTCTGACGTTGGATATAACCGTCATATTTCAGAGAAATATCCACCTGCTCGATCACTTCTGCTGCCAGATCTTTCGGAAGTTCCGGTCTCGTCACATCAATAGCCGTAACAGCTTCGTAAGATAATTCCGGTCTCCTTATCAGTTCTGCCAGACTGCTTCCTGAATTCAAAGGTGTACTTTCATAAGATTCCAGAAGTTCCTGTACCTTTTCACTGGTTCCGACATAGGCATTCTTTAATCTCTCGATCTCAGACTCGATCAGTCTTTCTTCTCTTTCAGACGATCATAACGCTCCTGTGAGATCAAACCGACTTCATAGCCTTTTTCTGTCAGACGCTGGTCCGCATTATCCTGTCTAAGGAGCAGACGGTACTCTGCTCTCGAAGTCATCATTCGGTACGGTTCATGGCTTTCCTTTGTAACCAGATCATCGATCAGAACGCCGATATAAGCCTCTGAGCGGTCTAACACTAAGGATTCCTTGCCCTGCAGCTTTCTGGCGGCATTTATGCCCGCTATAAGGCCCTGTGCGGCAGCTTCTTCATAGCCCGAGCTTCCGTTGAACTGACCGGCACTGAATAAGCCGCTGATATTGCGGAATTCCAGTGATGGTTTTAACTGTCTCGCATCGATACAGTCATACTCGATCGCATACGCATTCCGCACGATCTTCACATGCTCCAGTCCCGGAACACTGCGGTACATTGCATACTGTACATCTTCAGGCAGCGAACTTGACATTCCGCCGATGTACATCTCATCTGTCTCCAGCCCTTCCGGTTCCAGGAATACCTGATGACGTTTTTTGTCCGCAAATTTTACCACTTTATCTTCGATAGACGGACAATATCTCGGTCCCGTACCCTCGATCATGCCGGAATATAGCGGCGATCTGTCCAAATTGGCACGGATGATCTCATGTGTCGTCTCATTTGTATAAGTCAGCCAGCAGGATGCCTGGTCGATCTGCACATCGTCCGGATTCGTGGTAAATGAAAATGGTACCACTCTTTCATCTCCGAACTGTTCTTCCATCTTGCTGAAATCAACTGTTTTCCGGTCTACTCTGGCAGGTGTTCCTGTCTTAAAACGGTACATTTTAATGCCCAGTTCTTTCAGACAGTCAGTCAGATGATTGGCCGCCTGCAGTCCGTTCGGGCCTGTATACTGACTCACATCACCATAAATGCATCGTGCTTTCAGGTAAGTTCCGCTACAGATGATAACCGCCTTACAGTGATATGTTGCACCGGAAAATGTCTGCACTCCCGTGATCTTTCCATCTTCCACAAGGAGATTGGCAACCTCTCCCTGTTTGATCTCCAGATTCTCCTGAGCCTCCAGTACGCGGCGCATCGTTCTGCTGTACACTGCTTTGTCTGCCTGTGCACGGAGCGAATGTACCGCAGGACCCTTGGATTTATTTAACATTTTTGACTGGATAAATGTACGGTCGATGACCTTTCCCATCTCTCCGCCAAGGGCATCCAGCTCTCTTACCAGATGTCCTTTCGAGCTTCCGCCGATATTCGGATTACACGGCATCATCGCAATGCTGTCCACACTTACGGTAAATACCAGTGTCTGAAAGCTCAGTCTCGCCGTCGCCAGTGCTGCCTCACAACCTGCGTGGCCGGCACCGATGACTACGACATCATATTTATCTTTATTTTCCCATACAGAATTTGCTGAATATCTCATTAACCAAATCTTCTCCTATCGTTTCGCCGGTGATATTACCGAGAGCTTCATACGCATCCATAAGGTCGATCGAATAGAAATCCTCCGGCATATCCGCGGCAATGCTGTCATTCACACGTTCCAGTGCAGCATATGCATCCTGAAGCGCTGTTTTCTGTCTCACATTTGTAATATAGATTTCATCATTAAATGTCAGTTCTCCCTGGAAGAACATCTCCTTTAACGTATCTTCCAGCTCTTCGATTCCCTGTACATTCTTTGCAGAGATCTCGATCACCGGAAATTCTTCCGGCAGTTCTTCCTGTTCTTTTGTCACCTGCATATCCAGATCGGATTTATTTAACAGGATGATCGCACGTTTGCCTTTGATCAGATGCAGGATCTCTGCATCATTTTCATCCAGTGGTCTGGATGCATCGATCACATACAGGATCAGGTCTGCCTTGTCCGCATATTCTTTCGCACGATCAACACCGATCTTCTCCACCACATCTTCCGTATCACGGATACCGGCAGTATCCATAATATTTAAGGAAATGCCCTTCAGATTCAGGTGTTCTTCCAGTACATCTCTTGTCGTACCGGCAATATCAGTAACGATTGCCCGGTCTTCTCCGAGAAGTACATTTAACAGAGAGGATTTTCCCGCATTCGGTTTCCCGAGGATGACTGTGCGTACGCCCTCTTTTATAATCCTACCATCATCACAGCTATCTAGCAATCTTTTCATTGCTTCCATGATCTCATCGACGACTTTTTTCAGTGTTTCTCCATAGCCGTCAACACTGATATGCTCCGGATCGTCCAGTGCAGTCTCGATAAATGCAGTATGATACAGGATCTTTTCGCGCATTTCGCTAATCTTATCTTTGATATTTCCTTTTAACTGGCTTACCGAACTCTGCAATGCATATTCGTTCTGCGATGCGATCAGATCACCAACTGCTTCTGCCTGCGAAAGATCCAGTCTTCCGTTCAGGAATGCACGCTTAGTGTACTCTCCCGGCTCTGCCGGCGTGCACCGTTTTTGATCAGGACTTCGAGAATTCGTTTTACCACATAGACACCGCCGTGACAGTTGATCTCTACCGTGTCTTCACCGGTATAGCTGTGCGGCCCGCGCATCAGCATGACCAGGACCTCGTCAATTACCTGTTCTCCATCAACAATATATCCATAATGAATGGTATGTGACTTCTGATCACATAGTTTTTTCTCTTTTTTCCCCTTATATACCCGGTCTGCGATCTGAAATGCTTCCGGTCCGCTCATTCGTACAATTCCTATTCCCGAATTACTCATTGCCGTAGATATTGCGGCAATCGTGGAGTTATATAATTGTTCCATAATTTCCTCCAATATACATTTGAGTGAAAAAAAGACAGGGGCCGCTTAAAGACCCCTGTCTCTTAATTATCGATTATTTCTGTTTCTTACCAGTGTTACCACAACTCTTCTGTACGGCTCTTCACCTTCACTGTGTGTGGATACTGCCGGGTCAGACTGCAGCGCAGAGTGAATGATTCTTCTCTCGTATGGATTCATTGGCTCAAGAGAAACTGTCTTTCTTGTTCTCTTTACTTTGCTTGCAATGTTCTTTGCAAGATTTTCCAGTGTTTCTTTTCTTCTTCTTCTGTAATCCTCTGTATCGAGTTTCACTCTTACATAGCCATCCTGCATCTTGTTGGCAACACGATTTGTAAGATACTGCAGAGAATCAAGTGTCTGTCCGCGTTTTCCGATCAGGATACCCATGTTGCTTCCTTCCATATTGATGGAAAGTGCTCCTTCTTCATCTACAACAGATGTAACTTTTACATCATCCATGCCCATTGCATTCATCACATCGTAAATGAACTTTTCACATGTCTCGATCGTCTGTGGTTCAACTTTTGCAAGTTCTACTTCTTTCTTTGGCTCAGATTTTACTTCCGGTTTTTCTTCTCTTACATTTTTCTTTGTATGAGAATGCTCTTTTGCCGGCTTCTTCTCTGTCTTCTTCTCTGGTTTTACTTCTTCTTTTACCGGTGTTTCAACTTTACTTTCTTCCACTGTCTCTTCAACCGGTTTTTCTTCTCGTTTTCTGCGGGCTTTGATTACTGCCTGCTTTCTTCCGATTCCAAGGAAACCTTCGCTTCCTTTTTCAACAACAATATATCTAAGCGATCACTTGTTACACCTAACTGACTAACGCTTCGGTGATCGCATCGTCCAATGTCTTTGCCGATACAGTAATGTAATCCTCCATGACAGCGCCCCCTAATCATTTTCGTTAAATTTCTTCACCATGTTTGCTTTTGATGCGAGACTTCCTTTCTTCGCATTTTCAGCTTTCTTGTGTGCGTTTTCTACCTTGGCTTCTCTTTCTTTTTCACTCAGGTTCGATGTACTCTGTCTCTTCTTCTGGTTCTGATTGTTCATATTCTTGGTATTCATCTGAGCCATTGCTGCGATACGTTCATTCTTCTCGCCACGTTTTACACGTTTTTCCTCAGCCTTTTCCTTATTCTGCTCCAGAATCTCTTCTACAGAAATCTTGCTTAAGTGCTTATTGATAAATACCTGCTGAACACAACGTACTACCGCACTGACGATCCAGTACAGACCGATACCTGTCGGAAGTGAGAATACCATAAATACCGAAAACAGTGGCATTGTGATATTCATCGTGTTCATTGTAGACGCCATCGGGTTATCTTTGTCCAGCTGCTGGCCTGAAATAGCCTGTGAAAGCTTGATACTTCCATACTGTGTCAAACCTGATAATACCGGAAGTAAAATCGCAGTAATAATGATCATGATTGCCGGGAAACCATAGCTTCCGCTGTTCTTGATCATCTGCATAGGTGAGATAGTCAGATCCGGAAGTGTCAGGAATACATTTACAGCCTTTGGAGCTGTCTTGATCTCCGGAACATATTTCTGGATATTATAGATAACCGGGTACAAAGCAAATAACAGCGGCATCTGAATCAGTAACGGAAGGCATCCTGCTGACATCGATGTACCATATTTATCGTACACCTGCTGAATCTCTTCCTGCTGTTTCATCATGGACGCCTGGTCTTTCTTATTTTTATACTTCTTCTGTATAGCCTGAATCTCCGGATTCATAACAGAAGACATCTTGGATGTTCTCTGCTGCTTAATCGTAAGTGGAAGTAATAATGTATACACAAAAATCGTATACAGAATAATCGACAGACCTACCAGCCCGCTATCGCTTGGCAGACATTTGTCCAGGAAATTATAGATAAAGTTCATTACCTTACCCAGAATCCAGCAAAGCTGTCCGACAATCGGCCAGTTAGCGGCAGTCAGTAAACTTGGTACCATAATTTTTTCCTCCATATGTAGTTGTAATCTTTTTAAGGAACAGGGTCGTAACCTCCTCTGGTAAACGGATTACAACGCAGAATTCTCCACACCGCCAGTCGTCCTCCTTTTAATGCGCCGTATTTCTCAATTGCCTCTTTCGCATACTGAGAACAAGTCGGATAAAATTTACAGGTGGAACCGCCCTTTATCGGAGACAGATATCTCTGATAAAATCTGATACCAGTGAGCAGAATCTTCTTCATAATACGTTACCCCTCATCTATAATCTTATGAAGATGACCCAGATGGAGCATTGCGCCGACAATATCTTTATAATCTTTTCCTTTGGCGCCTATTCTTGCTATAACAATTATATCTAATCCACATCTGAATCGTTCTTCTTGCAGTCTATAGCTTTCTCGGATTAATCTTGTTAATCTGTGCCGTACTATACTGTTTCCTACTTTTTTGCTTACAGATATTCCTAATCGATTCTGACTTGTCCCATTTTCCAGTACATACATGACCAGATATTTGTTGGCGTAAGATTTCCCTTTTCTATATATATATTGGAAATCTTTGTTCTTTTTCAGTGATTCGGAATACTTCATTGTCTTATTCTCCTAATTTTTCTGAGTAGAAGAAAAGGCCACATATATGCGGCCTACGCTGATAATTTCTTTCTTCCTTTTGCTCTTCTTGCAGCAAGTACTTTTCTTCCACCTGCTGTGCTCATTCTAGATCTGAAGCCATGTACTTTAGCTCTCTGTCTCTTCTTTGGCTGGAATGTCATCTTCATGGATATCCACCTCCTTATTTTATTCCAAGGGGCTTGCCCCCTAATTTTCATAAGACATCAGCTTGATTATATAAAAAAAAACCGCTCTACGTCAAGCTATTCCTCAAATTTTAAAAATATATTTATCCACATTTTGTGGAAAACTTTGTGGATTTTTGTGGATAACGTGTGGAAATCATATATTTTTTTAGATTTTTTCCCCATTTCATGCGCATTTTACAAGTGTTGATAATTGGGATTGAGTTTTCCACATATTTCAAATCTACATCAAGAGAAACTGCCAGTTGCCAAAGCATAGCGATAAAAGATTGCCTAAAGCAACTTTTTGATGTACAATGTAGAAGAGTGGGTTTATAGGTGAAAATCCGCGAATCAGACAGATTAGGAGTAAATATGATGAATACAGTAAAGGAAAAATGGCCTGAAATTATCGAACATCTCAGGGTCGAACATGAGTTGTCCAATGTATCGTTCAATACGTGGATCCAACCATTGAAAGTTTACGATGTCGTAGACAATACCCGTATTTATATTAGTAAATATGAATGCGAGTGTAGAATATATTGAAAAAAAATATCAGCTTCCATTAAAAGTATGTATTGCGGAGATTACTGGAACTGAATATGAAGTTGTCTTCATTTCCGAGGATGATGACAGACTGAACGAGATTCAGAATATGGCCATTGAAGCAAATCAGAAGAAAAAAAGCAAAAGTGCTGCGGAAAAAGCCGGGCTTAATCCGAAGTATACTTTTGATACCTTCGTTGTCGGCGGTAACAATAATTTCGCCCATGCAGCTTCCCTTGCTGTAGCCGAATCTCCGGGAGAAGTATACAATCCCCTCTTCTTATATGGGGGTGTTGGACTTGGAAAGACTCATTTGATGCACTCAATTGCACATTTTATTCTGGACAAGAATCCAAAGAAAAAAGTCCTCTATGTAACCAGCGAGACATTTACCAATGAGCTGATCGAAGCTCTCAAAAACGGAAAAACCGCCGGAAACGAGTCCGCAATGTCGAAATTCCGCGATAAATACCGTAATAATGACGTACTTTTGATCGATGATATCCAATTCATTATCGGAAAAGAAAGTACACAGGAAGAATTCTTCCACACATTTAACCATCTGCATACATCCGGAAAGCAGATCATCATATCGTCTGATAAGCCGCCGAAAGATATTGAAACTTTGGAGGCCAGACTTCGTACGCGCTTTGAGTGGGGTCTGATTGCTGATATTTCATCACCTAATTATGAAACCCGTATGGCGATATTACAGAAGAAGATCGAGCTGGATCATCTGGAAAAATACAATATTCCGAATGATGTACTCGAATATATCGCAACGAACGTTAAGACAAATATCCGAGAACTTGAAGGGTCTCTTAATAAACTGATTGCTCTTTATAAACTGAACAACACCGGTTCTATCGATATTGCCCTTGCAGCAGAGGCCTTAAAAGATATCATTTCTTCGGATAATCGCAGAGAAGTTACACCGGAACTGATTTTGGACATCGTTTCCGAACATTTTGGTGTATCTATTTCTGATCTGAAAGGGAATAAACGTAACGCCGAGATCGTATTTCCGCGCCAGATTGCCATGTATCTGATCCGAAATATGACAGAAACTTCATTAAAAGCAGTCGGTGTCATTCTTGGGGGCAAGGATCACTCTACCATCAAGCATGGGATTGAGAAAATCGAGAACGAATTAAAGGCGGACGAGACTCTTTCTAACACTATTAATATTATAAAGAAGAAAATCAATCCGGCTTAGCCTTATTTTGCCATTTTGGCCTGTGAATAACTATGGGGAAAATCTGCGTCTGACATGTGGATAACTATGGGACAGCCTTGGGAAAACCCCAGGGATTTTACACCTGTCTTTAGAAACGAAAAAGTTTTCAACAGTCGTTCCACATAAAATCCAGTCGAAT
>ENA-OQHA01000651-OQHA01000651.1-human-gut-metagenome-genome-assembly--contig:-NODE-651-length-16495-cov-5.555718_pt1 | contig 16495 bp, 26 predicted proteins | sample MGYA00242558_ERZ504707 | MGnify/ENA primary metagenome ERZ504707 (study PRJEB26092, sample SAMD00036197) | human gut metagenome | host: Homo sapiens | study: EMG produced TPA metagenomics assembly of...
AAACAAAAACAAAGACAAATGTAAAATAGAGCCGGAAAAGCCTGATTTCATCGGCGTTTCCGGCTCTTGCACTTTGGCGCAGAAATTGGTATAATAATAAAACAAAGACAAACGTAAAAGAAAAAAGATGCCAAAAGGAGGGAGAACAGCAGGATGTATGGCATCCCGGACAGTGTAAAGCCGCTTTCGGCGGCAGAGGAGCAGGTGATGCTGGCGGTGTGGGCCTGCCGTGCGCCCGTCACCCGGCGGGATATCGACGAAAAGCTGCGCGCAAAGGGCTGGGCCCCGGCTACCGTTCTGAACTTCTTTACCGGCTGGAAGAAAAGGGCTGGGTGAAAAGCGGCAAGGAGGGCAACCGCAATACCTACACTCCGGCCATCACCCAGCGCGCCTACAACGTGTGGAGTATGCGCGAACGGCTGGACACCCTCTTTGGCGGCGACCTTGCGGCGGCGGTGCACGCGTTGGTCAGCGAGAGCGGCTGCAGCCAGAGCGAGCTGGAACAGGCCATGAAGGTGCTGGAGGAAAAGCATCTGGAAGCGGAAGAATATGATCTGTATGACCCTTATGGGTAAAAAGGAGAGCGGAAGATGGATTGCAAACTGCGTGCCAAAAACTGCGGCGCTGCCCGATGCTGGGCATGGACTACGCCGCACAGTTGAAGCAGAAAGAAGAGACCGTGAAAAGCTGCTGGGCAGATTCGGCCCGGTGGAGCACATCCGGGGCATGGAAACGCCGTACCACTATCGGAACAAGGTGGTCTCCACCTTTACCACCGGCTGGGGTGGAAAACTTACCTCCGGCATCTACGCGGCAAACAGCCACAAGGTGCTGCCGGTGGAAAGCTGCCTTTTGCAGGACGAAGTGCTGGACAAGACCATGCTGGCCGTGCGTGCGGCAGCGGGCGCCTGCCATTACCAGCCTTTCAATGAGGATAAGGGCACCGGCCTTCTGCGTCACTGCCTGCTGCGGCGGGGCGTTATGACCGGGCAGGTGATGGTGGTGCTGGTGACAGCTCAGCCGGTGCTGCCGGGTGCCAAGAACTTGTCAAAGCCCTGCTGACCGAAGCCGGAAAGCAGGGCGTGGCCATCACCACCATCGTCCAGAACGTGAACGACCGCAAAACCAGCGTGGTGCTGGGCGATATGGAAAAGGTGCTGTACGGCAAGGGATTCATTCTGGACGAGCTTTGCGGCAAGACCTATGCCATCAGCCACGCAGCTTTTATCAGATCAATCATACCCAGACCGAAGTGCTGTACGGCCTTGCGGTGGACGCGGCGCATCTCACCGGCAAAGAAGTGGTGCTGGATGCCTACTGCGGCATCGGAACCATCGGCCTGACCGCCGCCGACCATGCAAAGCAGGTAGTGGCGTGGAGGTGAACCGCGAAGCGGTGCACGATGCCATAGGCAATGCAAAGCACAATGGCGTGAAGAACGCCCGCTTCTTTGCCGCAGATGCCACCCGGTGGATCGGCGAAGCCGCTGCGGCTGGTGAACGCGCAGACGTGATCTTTATGGACCGCCGCGGGAGGCTCTACGCCGCAGTTTATCGAAAGCGTGGCCCGCATGGCCCCGAAACGTGTGGTCTACGTGAGCTGCAACCCGGTCACGCTGGTCCGGGATCTGGAGCTGCTGACCCGGAAGGGATACAAAGTGGAGAGCAGCACGCCGGTGGATATGTTCCCTCACAGTGAGCATATCGAGACGGTATGCGCATTGTCCAAACTGGATATCCACCAGAAGATCACGGTAGACCTGAAGATGGCTGAGTTGGACGTGACTGCTGCAGAGACCAAGGCTACCTATGAAGAGATCCGGGAGTACGTCAAGGAGCACACCGGTCTGAACGTGAGCAACCTCTATATTGCACAGGTCAAGCGCAAGTGCGGCATCAAGGAGCGGCAGAACTACAACAAGCCTAAGGCTGAGAACCCCAAGCAGCTCAAGTGCCCGCCGGAGAAGGAAAAAGCCATCCGGGAGGCACTGAAGTATTTTAAGGTGATTTGAAATAAAAAATAGACGGATGTCTGTCAACTGGCAGACATCCGTCCGTTTTTATGATAATCTGTTATGATCGCAGTTCCTCAAGCAATGCCGTGCATCCTTCCAGTATATCCTGCCATGTGGCTTCAAAATCTCCCGTGAACCATGGGTCTGCCACTTCACGGGGATGATCCGTATGCGCCATCAGCAGCGAGACTTTATGCTGTGGGTCTCCGCCGACAAGCCGCAGGATGTCGCACAGATTACTTTCGTCCATGCCAATCAGATGATCATACCGTGCATAATCCAGCCGGGTCATCTGCCGGGCGGTCTTGCCGTTGCAGTCGATGCCATGTTCTGCCAGCTTCTGCCGTGCAGGAGGATAGACCGGATTTCCGATTTCCCATGCACTGGTGGCGGCTGATGCGATTTCAAATTGCTCGGATAGTCCTGCCTTGGACGTAAGGTCTTTCATCACATACTCCGCCATCGGGCTTCGGCAGATATTTCCGAGACAAATAAATAAGATCCTGGTCATGCCGGGTCGTTCTCCTTTTGGCTTACAAAAGCATAGCCGCCGTGGGTAGTGCGGATAAAGCTACCGCAGCCGGCCAGCTTCTTTCGCAGATTGGAAACGGTATTTGCCACGACCTTTAAGGTGTCGTCACAGTTTTGTCCCCACACAGCACGGAAAAGCTCTTCTTTTGAGAAGATTTGTCCTTCGTGGGAGGCAAGCATCAGCAGCAAATCGAACTCCAGTCGTGTAAGGGAGACTTTTCTGCCGTTGCACGACACTTCGTGGGCCATTCCGTCCAGTGTAAGCCCCGGAAGAACCAACTTCTCCCATGAATCAATGGATATTTGCTCTGCCTCGATGTGCTCTCGTTCCAGAAGCATCCGGATCTTCTGCTCCAATTCCGGGTCAGGCTGTCGGGTCTTTATAACGATCATGGCAAACTCCTGCGTGTATTTTACTCTGCGGCGGTATCCATTTCCCGGAGCAGGTTTACCATCTCGATGGCACTGACTGCACAGTCATAGCCTTTATTACCTGCTTTGGTGCCTGCCCGCTCGATGGCCTGTTCGATGTTTTCGGTGGTCAGAACACCAAAGAGGACGGGAACCCCGCTTTCCAGCGAGACCGTGGCAATGCCTTTGGAAACCTCATTGCACACATAGTCGTAATGGCTGGTAGAACCGCGAATCACGGCACCAAGGCAGATCACAGCATCATACTTTCCGCTTTTTGCCATTTTAGAGGCAACCAGTGGGATCTCAAAAGCACCCGGAACCCATGCAACATGAATATCAGCGTCCTGCACATCGTGCCGGAGCAGACCATCCATTGCTCCGCTCAGAAGTTTGGACGTGATAAATTCGTTGAAGCGGGCAGCTACGATACCGACCTTGACGTTCTGAGAAACCAGCTTACCTTCAAATGTTTTCATTTTTAAATACCTCTTTCGTTGTTAATATTCCAGAAGATGCCCCATCCGTGCCTGCTTCGTTTTCAGGTAAAACAGGTCATACGGGGTCGCCGTCATCTGAATGGGTACGCGCTCGGAGATCTCCAGCCCAAACTCGGAGAGCTGATATACTTTGTCCGGGTTATTGGTAAGCAGGCGCAGGCTTTTTACGCCAAGTTCCCGGAGGATCTGTGCGCCGAGATAATACTCCCGTTCATCTCCATGGAACCCCAGAGCGAGATTGGCTTCCAGCGTATCCATGCCCTGCTCCTGAAGTTCATAGGCACGCAGCTTGTTGATCAGACCGATGCCCCGGCCTTCCTGCCGCATATAGAGCAGGATACCCCGGTCTTCTTTTTCGATCTGCGTCATGGCAGCGGCCAGCTGTTGGCCGCAGTCACAACGCAAAGAGCCAAATGTATCTCCTGTCAGGCATTCCGAGTGGACGCGGCACAGAATATCCTTTCCATCGCCAATGTCACCTTTTACCAGTGCAATGTGATGCTCTCCGTTCAGGCGGCTCACAAAACCATAAGCTCTGAAGGTGCCATACTTGGTGGGCAGGTTCACTGCCGTCACCTGATCGACCAGTTTATCGTGACACTTGCGGTACTCCTGTAAATCACGGATGGTGATGAATTTGATCTGGAAACGCTCTGCCAGCTTTGCCAGTTCAGCGGTGCGCATCATCGTGCCATCCTCCCGCATGATCTCGCAGCACAGGCCGCATTCTTTCAGCCCTGCCAGACGGCACAGGTCAACGGTTGCTTCCGTGTGACCGTTGCGCTCCAACACACCGTTCTTTTTTGCCAGAAGGGGGAACATATGGCCCGGTCTGCGGAAATCTTCTGCTTTTGCGTGATCGTCCACACAAGCCATCGCCGTAATGGAACGCTCTGCGGCAGAAATGCCCGTAGAAGTAGAAACGTGGTCGATGGACACCGTAAATGCCGTTTCATGGTTGTCGGTGTTATACTGCACCATCTGCGGAAATTGCAGCTTCTGGACGAAAGCCTCGGACATCGGCATACAGATCAGACCTTTGCCGTGGGTCGCCATAAAGTTGATGTTTTCGGTGGTGGCAAATTCGGCAGCACAGATGAAGTCCCCCTCGTTTTCACGGTCGGGTCATCCGTTACCAGAATGATTTTTCCTTGCTTCAGGTCTTGCAAAGCTTCGGGAATGGTATTGAAGTTCATCGTAAACTCTCCTTAAAAGCCGCAGCGCAGCAGCATTTCTTTTGTGAGCGTGTTTTGCTTCGGTGTTTCTGATGGAAGCAGCCTCTCGATATATTTTCCAACAACATCGGTTTCCAAATTGACAAAATCCCCTTTGTGCCGTTGGTTCAGGTTCGTCTGACGGACGGTGTGCGGTATCGTGGACACGGAAAAGCCCGTAGGTTCCACCGCAGCCACGGTCAGGCTGATACCGTCTATTGTGATAGAGCCTTTTTCAACGACATAGCGAAGGATTGCAGGATCTGCATGAATGGTGTACCAGATAGCCGTATCGTCTTTTCGGATATTAGCAATGCGTCCGACGCCATCCACATGGCCTGCTACGATGTGTCCGCCAAAACGTCCGTTGGCCGGCATGGCACGTTCCAGATTGACAGCACTTCCAACGGTGAGCTGTGCAAGTGCAGAGCGGTTCAAGGTCTCGTGCATGACATCCGCAGCAAAGCTATCCGGGAAGAGCTGCCTGACGGTCAGACAGATGCCGTTGACGGCGATGCTGTCACCGATTCTGGTTTCTTCCAGAACCGTTTTTGCACGAACAGTCAGTACGGCAGAATGCTGTCCCCGATTGATGGATTTTATTGTTCCGACTTCTTCCACGATTCCGGTAAACACGGGTACTCCACCTCACTTTCGATCAGGAAATCTTTGCCAAGCTGTTCCAATCGGCTGTTCTTCAGGCGGAATGCAGCATCCGGAAGCGGGACACCTGCACCCTCAATGGGTGCTTTGGCATCCCTTCCTCCGAACAGCTTCGGGGCAATGTAAGCCTGTACCTGCTGCACGATGCCGCTTTCCAGTGCAGACCAGTTCAAGGTTCCGCCGCCTTCCAGCAGAATGCTGTCGATCTGCTCCTGCCCCAGCTGTTCCATCAGTTGCAGAAGATTCACATGACCGCAATGCGCTTCCAGACAAAGGACCCGGCACCCGGCCTGTTGATATGCCGCCTGCTTCTCCGGGTCGCCGCAGCAGGTCGCAAGAATGGTCGGAACCTGTTTGGCGGTCATGACCACCTGTGATTGCAGCGGTGTCCGCAAATGTGTATCACAGATGATCCGGACGGGATCACGGCCACCCTCTATCCGGCAGGTCAGCAGCGGGTCATCTGCTAGGATGGTTCCGACTCCCACCATAATGCCGCGGAATCGGTGTCGCTGCCGTTGAACATGATTCCGGGCAATTTCCCCGGTGATCCATTTGGAAGCGCCTGTGTATGTGGCGATTTTTCCGTCCATCGTCATGGCGTATTTCATGGAAACGAAGGGGCGTTTTGTGGTGATATAGTGGAAGAACACCTTGTTCAGCGCATCGCATTCCTCTTGCAGAACATTTTCGGTCACATCTATGCCGTGTGCGCGCAGGATTGCAATTCCTTTTCCAGCCACCAGCGGATTCGGGTCAGCAGAACCCACGACCACCCGGTGAATGCCCGCGTCCAGAATCGCATCCACGCAGGGCGGCTGCTTTCCGTAATGGCAGCACGGCTCCAATGTCACATACAGGGTCGCTCCCTGCGGATCTTCGGTGCAGGATGCCAGCGCATTGCGCTCCGCATGAGCCTGACCGTATCTCTGGTGCCAGCCCTGTCCGATGATCCTGCCCTCTTTTACGACCACGGCACCCACCATCGGTTGGGAGATGTCCATCCGCAACCCTTTTTGCAAGCTGCAAAGCCAGACGCATATACTCTTTGTCGTTCATCGTGTCGCCTCCAAAAGAAAAAGCCCTGAACAAAAACGTTCAGGGCAAGCCGAAAAGACACAAGGGACCCTTGTGCAAAAAAGAAAGCTCCAGAATGCAAACGCATCCCAGAGCAGCCTCCACAAGCGCAGAACCGTGCGGGCTCTGCGCTTGGTATCTTCTTTCATCCAGACTGTACTGTCGGCTTCGGAGTTTCACCGAATCATGCCTTACGGCTCGTGGCTGTACCACCGGTAGGGAATCGCACCCTGCCTGAAGATTTCTGATTCAATTACAGCGGCATTATAGCACGGCTCCTTTCGGATTGCAAGGGCATTCTGCAAACCGGGACGAAACCGGGATGAAGCGAATCGCTACAACAATAAAATCACATCGTCTGTAGGACAATGTGAACGGAGAATCCAAAGGGGCGCGGGTCGCCAGTGGCAACCTCAAAATGCGTTGCATTTTGAAGCGCTTGACCGAGCCGACAGGCGAGAGCAGCGCCCTTTGGCACACGACTTTGCTTGCAAAGTCTATTCCGAACAAGACGGTACGAACGGGAGGTGCTGGAAATGGCAGCAGAAAAGACCAAGGTCTACACATGAAGGTAGATACCACTGCCATTGAGCAGGAGATCGCCGCCTATGAGAAGCAGCTACGGCAGCACTACTCCACAAAATCCCGGCTTATGGAGGAGATCGACAGCCTTGACCCGGACGACTGGCACTTTATCGCCCGAAAATCTGACCTTGACGACCGCCTTTATAAGATGTACGATAAAATCGAAGAGGTGGAAAATGGACTGATGGATGCCCGGGCAAAGAAGCAGGCCATTGAAGCCGACAAAATCACAGGCGACAACACCTATAAGATCCTGATTTGCTTTGACAAGCTTTATGCCACCATGACCGAGGCGGAACGCCGCAGACTAGTGGAGATTTTGATCGATGAGGTGCAGATCTACCGGAACGCCAGCCTAATGGACAGTGGCTGAAGTCCGTCCGGTTCAAGCTGCCCATCATCGACCATGACCTTGAATTGAGTTTGGACAATCAGGATCGTGTCGAGGTCGTGTGTTCGATGGTTAGATTCAAAAAGCATTGATCTAATGTGAAGTAGGGTGAACCGTTTTATGGATTCTGTTACACAGCGTATAAAAATGATCCAGCAATATGAAGGAAAATAAGAAGACCTGTGCAGTCTGGTGAAAAATAACAACACAAATAGTACAGAGAAAAGGAGCATCCCATGAACGCAAATATCAATTATGATGAGATCCCGGATACCAGTGCCGTGCAGGAGGACCTGCTTGCGGCGCTGAGCAGCCAGCATGTGACCGTGCACACGAATGAGGAGCCGGACTTCGACTACATGGAAAACGGGGATGTGGCTTTTGTGGTCAAGAACCCGCACAATGATGAGAATTTGCTCATTGAACTGGGCGGCGAGTTCTCGGTGTTCTTCGGCCTGTGGCATGGGCAGTACAAGGCCGTGGAGTACGACTACGACCGCATGAAGAAGGACGTTGCCGCGATTCTGGCGGGCAATGCCGGTGTGCTGAGCCTGTACACAGACGGCAAGTGGCAGGGCAGCACTCTCTGCCCGGAGAAGGTGTCTGCCGATGCCGACATGGAAAAGCTGCTGGAACGCTGCTGGCAAAAGCAGGAGCCGAAGGAAAAACTGCTGGCACAGGGCGGCAGGGTGGAACTGCTTTATTGGGACCCGGCGGAAAATAAGAGCTTTATGATTCCGGCAAAGAACTGAATTATAACAAAAAGGACACACCACAACGGTGTGTCCTTTTTGTTGTACGATATGAAGCTTAGACCTTCTCGATGGTGATGCTCCAGTCGGCGGTCATAGCCTCGTCCGGCTCCAGCACTTCGTGCTTGCCTTCCTCGTTGACGCTGTTGGCCCAGCCGTTCCACGGCTCCATGCACACAAAGCTTTCGGCATCCTGCTGCCACAGCACAGCGTGGTCGAAGCTGTCGTCGGCATCCACAGTCACCTTGTGGCCGTTGCCGCTGTCGGTGAGGGTCATGGGGAACTGCACGCCGGTCAGCAGGCGCACGCTGTTGTCCGCACCTTCCTTGCGGGTGAGGGTGATCTTTTCCGGGGCAGCGGGCTGCTCGCCCTTGGCGCTCTCGGAACAGGTGGCGCACTTGATATCGAAGTCCACATTCTCCAGCTTGGAAGCCTTGAAGTAGGGGTGGAAGCCGAAGCTGAAGGACATGTTGGTGTCGCCCTCGTTGATCACGGTCATGTTGATGGCGGCAGTGTTGCCCTCGAGGTTATAGTTCATCAGCACAGTGAAATCGAAGGGGTAGAGGAACTTGGTCAGCGGGGTGGACTCCAAAATCAGGGTCACGCCGTCCGGGCCGACGCTTTCCACATCCCATGCGCACAGGTCGCAAAGCCGTGGTTCTCCATGGGGTATGCCTTGCCGTCAAAGATGTGCACGCCGTTATCCGGCAGGCCGCAGTTGGGGAACAGCACCGGCACGCCGAAGCGGGGGCGGTTGCACTCGGAAAAATTGGGGTGGCGGGTCCAGATGTACTCCTCGCCGTTCAGGGAGAAGCCGGTGATCATGCCGCCGCGCTCCGGGGTGATGACCAGCTCGGTCTTTGCCTCAGCATCGGTGATAACGTACTGCTCATAGCAGGCACCGTTTTCGGTGACATAACGGGTGGTGATCTGATTCATAGTTCAGTCCTCCTTATGTTTCTGGCTCTGTGCCAGTTTTTCAAAATAATAATCAATGCCATAGCGGATGAGATATTTTATGACCCTTGCAATAACGGCCACGATAGCGGCAAAAATGCCGCCGTAAAGCAGAAACGCATAGATCATCATGCGAGTGGTCATAGCCATATAAACACTTCCCTTCCGTTTTTATGCACAAAGAGGCTGCCGTACAGCCAAAGTGCCATACAGCAGCCTCGAAACGATTAAAGAACGACGCCGTCCTTGAAGATGGAGATCTCGCGGAAGCCGTGCTTCTCGGCCTTGGTCTGCTCACCGCTTGCAACGCGGATGACCAGATCCAGCAGATCCTTTGCGGCCTCGTCGATGGTCTTTTCGCCATCGGCGATCACGCCGGTGTTGAAGTCGATCCAGCCGGATTTCTTCTGGGCCAGCGGGGTGTTGGTGGAGATCTTCAGGGTGGGAGCCGGGGCCGAGAACGGAGTGCCGCGGCCGGTGGAGAACAGGATCAGGTGTGCGCCTGCGGCGGTCATGGCCGTGGCAGAAACCAGATCGTTGCCGGGGCCGTAGAGCATGTTCAGGCCCTTGGTGACAACGGGATCACCGTAGCCGATCACGTCCATGATGGGGCAGTGCCGCCCTTCTGCACGCAGCCGCAGCTCTTGTCTTCCAGCGTGGTGATACCGCCCTGTTTGTTGCCCGGAGAGGGTTATCGTAGACCACCTCGTTGTGGCTGATGAAGTAATCCTTGAAGCCGTTGATCATGTGCTCAGCCTTGACAAAGACGTCATGGTTGATGCAGCGATCCATCAGGAAGCCCTCGGCACCGAACATCTCGGGTACCTCGGTCAGCACGGTGGAACCGCCGCGCTGGCCCATCATGTCGGAGAAGCGGCCGATGGTGGGGTTGGCGGTGATGCCGGACAGGCCGTCCGAGCCGCCGCACTTCATGCCCACCACCAGATCGGACACGGGGATAGGCTCACGCTTGAACTGCCCGGCATAGGCAGCCAGCTCCTTGAGGATATCGCGGGCAGCGGTGAACTCGTCGTCCACCTCCTGACAGGTGAGGAACTTCACACGGTCGTGGTCGTACTCGCCCAGCTCTTCCACGAACTGATCGTGCTGCAGGTTCTCGCAGCCCAGATGCAGCACCAGAACGGCGGCAGCATTGGGGTGGCGCACCAGCGCAGCCAGCAGCTTGCGGGTCTGTGCATGGTCGTGGCCGGTCTGGCTGCAGCCGAAGGGATGGGTGAAGGTGTACAGGCCCTCGATGGAACCGGTAACCAGATCCTGATTGTCGGCAACGATCTTCTTGGCGATGTCGTTGACGCAGCCCACGGTGGGGATGATCCAGATCTCATTGCGGATGGCGGCACGGCCGTCCTTGCGGCGGAAGCCATAAAGGTCTCCGGCTCGACCTTGGGCAGGGGAGCCAGATCCGGGGCGGGGTTGTAGCTGTACTCTACCTCACCGGACAGGTTGGTGTGCACGTTGTGGGTGTGCATCCAGCTGCCGGGAGCGGCATCTGCGGTGGCGTGGCCGATGGGAAAGCCGTACTTGATCACGTTCTCACCGTTCTTGATGGGCTTCACGGCCATCTTGTGGCCCTGCGGAATGTCCTCCAGAGCAGTCACAGAAAGACCGTCCACTTCCACCAGCGTGCCCTTGGCAATGGGGTGCAGGGCAACGACCACGTTGTCGATGGGCTGATATGAATTGCCTGCGGCATAGTAGTTCTCCTTATCGTATCGCACAAAAGGGCTGCTGCCCAAAGCAGCAGCCCTTTGTTGTGCGGGTAGGTTGGTTTTTCAGGCTTACAGGCAGCTCTTGTAAGCAGCCTCGGCACCCTGAGTGCGGATCATTTCCAGATCGGCCAGCACAGCGGCTCCAGACCCTCGATCTTAGTCAGATCCTGATCCCACATCTGGGTGTTGGTCAGCACGGCGTTCACCAGCTGAGCAGCGGTGTCGTCCTTGTGTGCATAGTAGAAGTCCAGAGCCCATGCGTCATCCTGGATCTTGTAGGTGTTGCCGGCAGGACGCTTGCAGATCAGCCGTCGGCGGTGCGCTCCTGAATGTCGCTGGAATAGAAGGCAATGTAGGCTGCCAGAGACATGGTCAGACACTTGGGCAGCTGCTTCTGCTCCTCGATGTAAGCCAGGAAGGAAGGCATGTTGCGGGCCTTCCACTTGGAGGTGGAGTTCAGGGAGATGCTCATCAGCTCGTGGTTGACGAAGGGGTTGTTGAAGCGATCCTCAACGGCGGAAGCAAACTCTTCCAGATCCTTCTTGTCCAGAGGCAGGGTGGGGATGATCTCCTCATGCAACATCTTGTTCATAAAGCCGCGGACGGTATCGTTGTGCATGCAGTCACGCACGATGTCGAAGCCAGCCAGATATGCGCCCAGAACGAAGCCGGTGTGTGCACCGTTCAGGATGCGGACCTTGCGCTTCTTGTAGGGGGTAACATCAGGCACGACCATGACATTGACACCGGCCTTCTTGAACGGCAGCTTGTCCTCCAGACCTGCAGGGCCCTCGATGACCCACACGCCGAAGACTTCGCCGACATCCAGCACCTGATCGTGGTAGCCGTTGGCCTCTTCCATGGCAGCCAGCTCCTTGGGGTCGCGGATGCGGCCCGGAACGATGCGGTCCACCAGAGTGGAGCAGAAGGTGTTGGCGTTGTTCATCCAGTCGATGAACTCAGCTTCCAGATTCCAGTCCTTGGCGTAGTTGTTGCAGCACTTCTTCAGCTCTTTGCCGTTGTTGTCGATCAGCTCGCAGCTCAGGATGACCAGACCCTTGTCCGCAGCGCCGTTGAATGCCTTGTAGCGCTCGTACAGCACGCGGGTCAGCTTTGCAGGGAAGCTGTTGGGAGGGACCTGATCGAACTCACTGTCGCCCTGGGTGTAAGCGATGCCGGCTCGGTGGTGTTGGATACAACCGTTTCCAGATCCTCAGAGCGGGCCAGAGCCAGCACTTCCTCCCACTTGCCATCGATGTAGGGGCAGACACAGTCAGACACGCAGGAGATCACGCGCTTTGCATCCACCTTCTGGCCCTTCTCGCTGCCGCGCAGGTACAGGGTGTACAGGCCCTCCTGCTCGTTGATCCAGTCAGCCATCTGGGGGAAGTTGCCGATGGGCTGCACCAGCTTGACCTTGCCGTTGTAGCCAGCCTTCTCGTTGGCGATATCATAGAAATAGTCCACGAATGCGCGCAGGAAGTTCCCTCGCCAAACTGCATGACCTTGACAGGGGCATCCTTGAGGATGTAGCCGTTGTAGCCGGTCTCAGACAGAACCTTGTAATTCAAAGTTTCCATATCACGTGTTCTCCTTTTTGCTTGCTTTGCTTCTCTCCGGGGCACCCATTTGTGCCCCGCATTCTGTCTCTATTGTATGCTGTTGTATACAAAGAAGTCAAGTGTTTTTTGCCAGATTTTCGGCCCAAAACAGGCCATTTTTATAAATTCCAGCGTTTTTTACAAGGAAAAGTCTGAAAATTTGTCAGTTTTTCAGTTGTATACATTATCGTTTTCCGCTATACTAAAGATAGACTTAACGCGCCCTGCGTGGGCGCTGTTAAAGGCACCCCATAGTGATATATTAGTACATTAGAATGAAAAGGAGTTTTCGACCCATGAAAGCATTTATGGACAAGGAATTCATGCTCCAGTCTCCTGTGGCTCAGCATCTGTATCACACCTACGCTGCTGATATGCCATCTGCGACTATCACTGCCATATCTCCCCGAAGGAGATCTACGAGAACCGCCGCTTTGAGAACATCGCTCAGGTGTGGCTGGGCGGCCGCCAGCCCGACGGCTCTCTGGCAGGCGACCACTACAAGTGGCGCGTGATGCGTTCCAACGGCGTGCCCGAGGAGTACATCACCGGCACCAAGCCCGACCGTGAGCGTTCCAGAAGTTTGCCGAGGCTCTGCCCATGTGCGTTGGCAACCCCATGTACCACTGGTGCCACCTGGAGCTGCGCAAGTACTTCGGCTATCAGGGTGTGCTGAACGGCGACACCGCTGAGGAAGTCTGGAACCTGTGCAACGACAAGCTGCAGCACGATGACAGCATGACTGTCCGCGGCCTGATCGAGCAGTCCAATGTTGCTTTCATCGGCACCACCGACGACCCCATCGATGATCTGGCATGGCACAAGAAGATCAAGGAAGATCCTTCCATCAAGTTCACCGTTGCTCCCTCCTTCCGCCCCGACAAGGCCATCAACATCCAGAAGCCCGGCTTCGTGGAGTACATGGGCAAGCTGGCTCAGGCCGTTGGCAAGGAAAAGCTGGAGTGCATCAACTGCGTCACCGACGCTCTGACCCAGCGCATCGAGTTCTTTGCGAGATGGGCTGCCGCGCATCTGACCACGGCCTGGACTACGTGCCCTACCGTGAGGCCACCAAGGAAGAGGTCAACGCCATCTACCAGAAGGCTATGTCCGGTGAGGCTGTGACCGCTGAAGAGGCTGAGAAGTACCAGACCTACATCCTGATCCACCTGGGCAAGCAGTATCACCGCCTAAACATCGCCATGCAGCTGCACTACAACTGCCTGCGCGGTGTCAACCGTAAGATGAACGCCTGCTGGGACCCGATACCGGTTTCGACATGATCAACACTGCCAAGTGCGGCGGCGAGATCGCTGCTCTGCTGAGCGCCCTGAACGACACCGATGAGTGCCCCAAGGTCATCATCTACAGCCTGAACCCCGCTGACAACGAGCAGATCGGCACCATTCTGGGCTGCTTCCAGAATGATGAGATCCCCGGCAAGATCCAGCACGGCTCCGGCTGGTGGTTCAACGACCAGAAGATCGGCATGGAGAACCAGATGAAGAGCCTGGCAAACCTGGGCCTGCTGGGCAACTTTGTTGGTATGCTGACCGACAGCCGCAGCTTCCTGAGCTACACCCGCCACGACTACTTCCGCCGCATCCTGTGCAACCTGATTGGCCAGTGGGTCGAGGATGGCGAGTATCCCAACGATGAGAAGGCTCTGGAGAAGATCGTCAAGGGCATCTGCTTCGACAACGCAAAGCGTTACTTCGCTCTGTAAGCAGCGCCTCTGCATCCCCTTTCCATAACTTGTAAAAGCGCTCTGCCGGTTTGCCCCGGCAGGGCGCTTTTTTCTTGTGCAGCCGTATTCACAAAAATGTAACTTGCATTCTGCCGTCAAATCGGGTAGGATAACGTTGAATCAAAACCGAAGGGGAACGTGAAGATGCTGAAACGTTTTGTAAAGCGGCTGCTCAGCTGCCTGCTGCTGGCGGCGCTGTTTGTATTGGTGGTCATTGGCGGAACACTGGGCGTGCAGGCTGGCGGCTCTACCGCGCCACAGCGGCGCAAAAGCCCATTGCCGGCCTCTATGATGAGATCAGCTCCCGGCCCGGCTTTGCCAGCTGTGACCAGCTGCCCCAGACCTATATCGATGCGGTCATTTCCGTGGAGGACAGCCGGTTTGAAAGGCACCACGGCATCGACCGGCAGCCATTGTCCGGGCGCTCTGGGCCGACCTGCGCACCCGCTCTCTGGCCGAGGGTGGCAGCACCCTGACCCAGCAGCTGGCCAAGAACGAGCTGTTCACCCAGGAAAAGCAGATGGCACGCAAGGCAGCGGAAATGTTTGCCGCCAGGGACATCGAGGATTACTACTCCAAACAGCAGATCTTTGAGATGTACGCAGGCAGCTGCTACTTCGGCAACCAGTGGTCCGGCGTGGCGCAGGCTGCGCAGGGCTACTTTGGCAAACCTACCCGGGAGCTGACCCGCGCCGAGTGTGTGGTACTGGCCGGCCTGCCCAACGCGCCCTCGGTCTACGCCGCCAACGGGGAGCTGGCCCGCAGGCGCGCCCTTGTGGTGGTGGAGCGGATGGAGCGCGCCAAAAAGCTGACCCACACCCAGGCACTGGAGCTCCGGGATGAAGTCAGTGCCCTGCCCCTTTGGTGAGAAAAAACAGAATTTATCCGGGTTTTCCATAAAATAATGCTAACACCGGAGGCGGCTGCGTGGTATCTTAATAGCAGATCAAACCCGGAGGAGCATGTAAAACCTATGGAAGAAACCAAAAAGGGTTCCGGCACCACCGACCTCACGGTGGGCAGGCCGCTGACCCAGATTTTGAAATTCGCCCTGCCACTGGTGCTGGGCACCCTGTTCCAGCAGCTGTACAGCTTTGCGGACACTGTCATTGTGGGGCGGTGCCTGGGCACCGATGCACTGGGTGCGGTGGGTACCACCTACTCGCTGAATTTTCTCATTTTAGGCTTTGTGCTGGGTTCCTGCACGGGCTTTGGCATCCCGGTGGCCCAGAGCTTTGGTGCAAGGGACAGCGAGGATATGCACAAGTATCTGTTCAACGGCGCGGTGCTCTGCGTGGTCCTGAGCGTGGTGTTCACCATCGTCACCACCCTCACTGCTGCCCCGCTGCTGCAGCTCATCCACACACCGGCCGAGCTGTTCCCGGACGCGGTGGCCTACATCCGCATCATCTTCCTCGGCATTCCGGCCACGGTGCTGTTCAACTACACCTCCACCGTCCTGCACAGTCTGGGCGATTCCCAGCACCCATTCTATTTCCTGCTAATCTCCAGTTTCCTGAACATCGGGCTGGACTGGCTGTTCATCGTACCGCTGGGTATGGGCGTGGAGGGCGCAGCCATCGCCACCGTTGTCAGCCAGCTGTTCAGCGGCCTGCTTTGCACCTGGTGGTTCTTCACCCGGGTGGAGGGCATCCATTTCACCCGGGAAAACTGTGTCCTCTCGGCGGGGCACTGCGGGCGGCTGGCCTATATCGGCCTTCCGATGGGCTTTGAGTATTCCGTTTCTGCCATCGGTGCCTTCATCATGCAGGATGCCATCAACCTGCTGGGCAGCACCGCCGTGGCCGCCCAGACCGCCGGTGAGAAGATCCGCCAGATGTTCACCGTGCCCATGGCAAGCGTGGGCACGGCTATGGCAACTTATGTCGGCCAGAACCACGGTGCCCACCGCACTGACCGCGTCAGGCAGGCATCCGGGATGGCTGCATCCTCCAGCTGTGCTACTGCGCGGCTGCCTGGGTGGTGCTCTTCTTCGTCAAGGGCTGGGCCGTGGGCCTTGTTCTGGCGATGCCGACCCTGCCGTGACTTCCGGTGCTGTGGAATACCTGACCGTGATCAGCGTGCTGTTCTGCATCAACGGCCTGCTGATGGTCTTCCGCAACACCCTGCAGGGTCTGGGATACAGTGTGCAGGCCGTTATCTCCGGTGTGGGCGAGCTCATCGGCCGCGCGCTCTGCGGCTGGCTGGCCGTTCATAGTCTGGGCTACTTCGGCATCTGCATTGCCAACCCCATTGCCTGGGGTCTGGCACTGCTCTACTGTGTGTTCATGGTGACCAGAGTCCTGAAAAAGAGAACGCCAT
>ENA-OQHA01000652-OQHA01000652.1-human-gut-metagenome-genome-assembly--contig:-NODE-652-length-16466-cov-6.194932_pt1 | contig 16466 bp, 24 predicted proteins | sample MGYA00242558_ERZ504707 | MGnify/ENA primary metagenome ERZ504707 (study PRJEB26092, sample SAMD00036197) | human gut metagenome | host: Homo sapiens | study: EMG produced TPA metagenomics assembly of...
CATTGCCCCCAGTGCCGCCAGCCGCGCCCCCAGCGCCTGCCCCACCGGGCCAAAGCCCAGCAGCAGAAGGTTTGTGCCCCACAGGGTACGAGTGCGCTCGGCCAGCAGGATGCCAACGCAGCCCTCCGCCGTAGGGATGGCATTGTACACCGTCAGCTCCGGTCGGGCAAAGTAATCCACCAGCTCCACGCCAGCTTTCTGTGCGATGGTCTTTGCCTGAACTGAGAGCCTGCCGCCCAGTGCCACCGCACCGGGCTTTGCGGCCCGCAGCAGCTCTGCCAGCGGGTGCGGGCCGCATCCAGCGGCAGAGGCAGCAGGATATAATCTGCCAGTGCAACCTGTTCGCTCCGCCCACCGCATAACCTGCTCGTTCCAATACCCGGCCTGCCGCCGCCTGCCGGGCATCGGTGCCTACGATCGCAAACCGCTTTGTCTCCATGCCGTTTCCTCCCCTTTTCCGCTGTGCGCCATCCTATGCAGGGGAAATATTTGTTGTGAAAAAAACTCCTCCAGCTTTCGCCGGAGGAGTTTTTATCACGATTATAGAATGCGCCGCCCTGACATCCGGCACATCTTTTATTTTACGAACTTTGCCACAGCACGGGCTACGATGCCGCCCAGAATGCCGGAGACAAGGAACTCGGCCACGCCCTGCACGCCGACCAGCAGCACCACGAACATGAAGGGGTTCGCAGCGCCCTTGACGGACACGAGGTTCTGCACGTAGTCACAGCCGTAGAAGGCCAGCACGATCCAGCCCATGAAGAACACCGTGTTCAGGAACGGGGCGCTCATGGCGCTGAGGATGTAGCTCCAGGTGCCGGGCTTGTCAAAGCGCTTCAGGCCGCTGAAGATCAGGCCGCAGCACAGGCCCATCAGCACGCGCATGCCCACACACAGGATAAAGGTGTTGACGGGGCTCACCTGAAACAGTGCGCCCGTCATAGCGGAAGCACCGGTGATGGCATCGTAGAAGCTCACTGCGCCGAACACACCGCCCAGCAGCGCGCCCACAGCGGGGCCCATGGTGATGGCACCCACTGCAATGGGAAGGGTCAGGAAGCTCATGTACAGCGGGCCCACAGGCACACTGCCCAGACCCACCATCTTCATGACCAGCTCAATGGCAACCAGCAGCGCCACACGGGTAAGAGTTTTCGTATTTTTCATATTCAGTTTTCCTCCTGCTGCCGTTCCGCCCTATACGTCGGATACGGCGCAAACCTGCCCGCTCTATGCGGGTTTTAAAGTAAATATTCAAACAATTTGGAGCGCGTTTTTGTCAGGGCGTGTTCCAATGGGAAAAGCTTTTTCAGTGGTCGCACGGGAAGCGGATGCCCGCATTGCGGCGGGCCACCGTGAGCACACGGCTCACCGCGATGGTGGTATCCTGCATCCGGCCGCACAGCTCCTGATCTCCGCTCTCCAGCGCACGGGCAAAGGCTTCAAACTCTGCCGCCTGCCGGGGCCTGCCGCCATTCAGGTTATAGTGCTCTTCCTTGCCCTCGTTAGGTGGAAGGTGATGCCGCCGCAGCAGTTGGCGGTGGACTTCTGCAGGATATAGCCCTTCGTGCCCTGAATGATGTACCGGGCCGGGGCCGCGCAGTCCTTGGCGGCGATGCTCACGGCCTTGAAGCCGCTGTAATCCATGGTCAGGATGCCGCTGGTGTCGATGCCGCGCTCCATGTTGCGGTATATTTGGCCTGATTCGGCTCCCCGAACAGGCCCACGATGTAGCTTACATTATATACGCCAAGATCCATCAGGGCACCGCCGGCACAGGCCGGGTCAAAGGCAGGCTGTACATCGCCTGCACAGAAGGCATCGTACCGGCTGGAATACTGGCTGAAATTGCACTGTACCAGCTTCACAGTGCCAATGCGGGGCAGCAGCTCCCGGATCTTTGCGTAGTTTTCAAGGTACTGGGTGGTGATGGCTTCAAACAGAAACACCTTTTTGTGTCGTGCCAGATTTACCAGTTCTTCAGTCTGGGCCGCCGTGGGTGCCAGCGGCTTTTCCACAATAACATGTTTGCCTGCTTCCAGCGCCACGCGGGCATAGCGCACATGCTGCAGGTTCGGCACTGCAATGTACACCACATCCACCCACTGCAGCAGTTCCAGAAAATTGGTGGTGTGCTGCGGCACGCCGTACTGGCCGCAAAGGCTCTGAGCCAGCTCGGCACTGCGCTCGGTGCTGCAGATGGCCTGCACCGTAAAAGGCGTGTGCTCTGCAAGCCATGGCAAAAATTCCCGCACGATCTTGCCCGTGCCAAGAATGCCTAATTTCATCTGATTTTTCTCCCCATCCTGTCGTTGGTCAGCCTACCAGCGCTTCCGGCTCGCGGCGGGTGCGCTTTTGGGGTAGGTTGCGCTGTTTGCATGGCCGTGCTGGTTCTGCCGGCCATAGTGCCTGCCGCCGCCCGCACTGTGGTGCTGCGGCTGGGACGCATTGAGCTGGTACAAAGGGCAAGTCCCTTCATCAGCAGCTCCGGGTCGTAGGTCAGCGGGTGGCGGCACAGCGGTGTCACATACTTTGCCAGCCCTCCTGTTACCACCAGAGTGGCCGGACGGCCAAGTTCTTCCTCAATGCGCTGCACCATGCCGTCAATGAGCACAGCCGTGCCCATCACGGAGCCGGACAGCATGCATTTTTCGGTGTTGGTACCAATGGCGCTTTGGGCGAGCCAAGATGCACCTGCGGCAGCTGGGCACAGCGGTCGCCCAGTGCCCGCAGCCCGGTGGAAAGCCCCGGGCAGATCACACCGCCCCGGAACACGCGGTTCTCGTCCACCACATTAAAGGTCGTGGCAGTGCCAAGATCCACCGTGACCACCGGCAGCGGAAAATTTGCCGCCGCATAAGCCGCATCCACAAGGCGATCCTTGCCCACGGCGTGGGGTTCATCCACGCCCATGGTCAGTCCGGTTCGGATCTCCGGCGAGACGATGACCGGCTTCCTGCCCGTATAATGGCGGGCGCACTCAGCCAGTGCCCCGGTGATCTGGGGCACCACGCTGGTGAGCACAGCGCCCTCAAAGCGCATGGGGCGCTCAGGATGGCGGCGGTGCGCAAAAATTTTATCCATTTCGACACGATATTCTGCAGCCGTGCGGGTGCGCACCGTGTCCATGCGCGCCACAAAGCATACACGTCCGTCCCGAATGCCCCCAAGGGCGACGGTGGTGTTGCCTATATCAATGGCTAAGATCATAATTCTGTTTTCCCTTTATAACGCGGCAGTATCCGGCAGGACGGCGGAGAAAACTCCCCGATGGCCTGCCCCTCACCGCAGTCTGTCTATTCTTTGTCAAGCTGTATTTTACCGCATTTTGTTCCCAGTTACAAGCCTGTACAAAGATTTTGTTGTGCTGGCGGAACTTTTGCATTATACTAAGGTAAGAAATGTGGAAACAGTACATTTTTGCAGGAGGTTTTACCAATGGATCTGAACGGAAAATGCGTCCTTCTGGGCGTAAGCGCGGCATTGCCGCCTATAAAATGGCCAACGTGGCCAGCGCACTGCGCAAGCTGGGAGCCGATGTGGAGTCATCATGACCAAAAATGCGACCCAGTTCATCACCCCTGTTACATTTGAAACGCTTACCGGCCACAAGTGCATGGTGGATACCTTTGACCGGGATTTCAAGTTTGAAGTCACCCACATCTCGCTGGCAAAAAAAGCCGATGTGATCCTTGTCGCCCCGGCCACTGCCAACGTCATCGCCAAGATGGCCCACGCATCGCCGATGATATGCTCACCACCACAGTGTTGGCTGCAAAGTGCCCCAAGCTCGTTTCTCCGGCCATGAATACCGGAATGCTGGAAAACCCCATCACGCAGGATAATATCGCCACGCTGGAACGCTACGGCTTCATGGTGATTCCCTCCGAGAGCGGCGTGCTGGCCTGCAAGGATGTTGGCAGCGGCCGTCTGCCTAAGGAAGATGTGCTGATCGAGTATATCCTGCATGCCATTGCCCGGCCCAAAGATCTTGCCGGTCTGCGCATTGCCGTCACCGCCGGCCCCACGCAGGAGCCGCTGGACCCGGTGCGCTACCTCACCAACCATTCCACCGGCAAGATGGGCTATGCCCTTGCCCGTGCCGCCGCCATGCGCGGCGCGGATGTCACCCTTATCCACGGCGAGACTGCCCTGCAGCCGGTCAAGTTTACCACCGATGTGCCCGTGACCACTGCTCAGCAGATGTACGAAGCCGTCACCAGCCGCTTTGATGCTACGGATGTGCTCATTATGGCCGCTGCCGTGGCCGACTACCGCCCCGCTGCCGTGGCAAACGACAAGATCAAAAAAAGGACGGCGACATGTCCATCCCTCTGGAACGCACACCGGATATTCTGGCACCATCGGCCCCAAAAAGACCCACCAGTCCTGTGCGGTTTTTCCATGGAGACCCGCGATCTTGTGGAAAACTCCTCTGCAAAGCTGACCAAAAAGAATCTGGACATGGTGGTTGCCAACAACCTGAAAGTGGCCGGTGCCGGTTTTGGTGTGGACACCAATGTAGTCACCCTCATTACCCCGGACGGCACCCGTGAGCTGCCGCTGATGAGCAAGGCCGATGTGGCCGATGCCATTCTGGATGAAATTTTAAAACGCCGCTCCCAGTGAGAAAAAGTGGCTGTCGCATGTAGCAGAGTTCCCATAAAACAGTATTTGCAAAAGCTCCCGAAATGGGGAAGATTTGGCGTGACTTCGGTCACGCCTTTTCTTTTGCTTCCAGTTCATCCAGAGGGATGTACCCCAGCCCATCGTACTTGATATGGATGTGCTGCACCCGCTTTCCGCTGGACTTATCCGGGGCATCCACATAGATGGCCGACACCAGTTCACGGAGAGCATAAGGGTGAGTTCTTCAATATGAACGTACTTGTGCGCTTTCTGGACGAACTTTTCAATATTCTCAATCTGCTGTTCCTGTACTTCAATTTCCTGCTGGATGGAGAGAACTTCCTCTTCCAGCTGCTTCTGTTCGGCATCGTAGCTCTGACTCATCATGTCGAAGCGGTCATCGCTAAGCTTTCCGTTAACATTGTCCTCGTAAATCTTCATGAACAGCCGTTTGAGGTCTGCGATCCGCTTCTCATTCCGGGCAAGCTGCTTCTTCAGGACAGTCAGCTTTTCGGTGCTTTCCACCCGAAGCTGCTCCTCCATGACCTTGCGGAAGTAGTCTCATGACAGAGGATGTAGTCCGTCACCCGCTGAACATGACTCAGCACACGTCCTTCCAGAACCTTTACCCGGATGAAGTGTCCCTTGCACTTGCTCCTGTTCTTTTTGTGCAGAGAGCAATCAAAGAAGTCTTGACTGAAGTCCCTGTTATTGGACGAACCATATTGCATCTTGGAACCGCAGTCAGCGCAGTAGACCATACCGGAGAAAATGCTGCTCTTGCCTGTCCGGGTCATGCGGTGACGCTGGCTACGAATCTCCCGAACCTTTTCAAACACATCATCGTCAATAATGCGCTCATGTGTATCCGGGAAGATGGCCTGATTTTCCACGGGATTCAGATGTCTCTTTTTATCCCAGATAGAGTTAGTATAGGTCTTAAAGTTGACTGTGCAGCCAGTGTACTCCAGGCGTTCCAGAATCGAACTTACTGCTCTTTTATCCCAGCGATAAGGGTCTTCCGGGGCGGGTGAGTTCGTACTCAGGCCATGGCTCAACTTATAGGCGGTGGGAGTCAGAACTTTGTCCACCCACAGTTGGTTTGCAATTTGGGTCGGGCCACGGCCTTCCATGCACATGGAGAAGATGCGCTTCACGATTGCAGCCGCTTCTGGATCAACAAGCCAATGTTTCAGGTTCTCCGGGTCTTTCACATAGCCGTACGGCACATTGACCGTCAGCGGTACTCCACGCTCTCCCTTGGCCTTCTGAACAGCCCGAATCTTGCGGCTGGTATCACGGGCGTAAAACTCGTTGAACCAGTTCTTAATGCCCGCAAAATCGTTGTTTACGCTGTTCGGGTCAATGGTGTCGTAGTTGTCGTTAATGGCAATGTAGCGAACGCCATACTGGGGAAAAGTGAAGTTTGTGTACAGACCTGTCAAGGCAGAATTGCGTCCCAGTCGGGACAAATCCTTCGTGATAACGATTCCTACACGCCCCGCTTCAATCTCGACCAGCATACTCTGAAAGCCGGGGCGGTCGTAGTTCGTGCCGGAATATCCATCGTCCACAAAGAACACCGGGTTCGGAAAGTGATTCTTCTTAGCGTATTCCAGAAGAATAGCCTTCTGGTTCTCAATGGACAGGCTTTCGCCGAGCCGTGCGTCCTCTTGCGACAGTCGGCAGTAAAGTGCGGTGATTTTATTCGTTGCTCCAGACATTGTTGTGTCCTCCTTACTCTGTGGAGCAACTGTCGGTACAGGATTGGTTACCGGGTCAAGTATAGCAGAATTGGACGCAGTTGTCATTCGTCTGCACCCTCATCTTCAAATTTTTGCTGGGCGTTCTTGGCAACAATGCGCTCCAGCTTCTTCAAAAAGGACTCCTTGCCCTCATAGCTGCCGGTCACGGTGTAGGTGGTGTGACCGACTTTCTCCGTGGTGGTCAGTTCTGGAATCCAGAAAGCGGACAGGTTCTTGACATGGAGGTTGCCGTTCTCGTCCACATAAGAGCTGTGTTTCTTCTGCTCTTCGGTCAAGGGCTTCCGCTTGAAATAGATTTCATTTTCGGAGATGTTCACAGTCTCGCTGGTCTGCTCTTTCGGGGCATCATCATACAGCTGTGCGAAAAATGCCAGTGCATCTTCGGGTGGTTCTTCCTCCATGAGCTGCTCGAAAACTCGCTGTTCCTCTGCCGAGAGGTTATTCCATGCGGCTTCCAACTCCTGCTCGTTGGCTGCGTTGACGAAGGCTTCGATCTCTTTTTCATGGTGCATCCTCCTTTGGCTGCGAAAAGCGGATTTTCAAAAAGTATGGGTTTTCGTGAGAGCAAGAATCGTCCCGTGGCCACAAATTTTCAATTCTTGAAAATTCTTGCCTTTTGGGACAGCTTCTTGTTGGGGCGTGCCTGCCCCAAACCCTGCTAGGTGATTTCATTCTTGGTGGTTGCTATATTGCTTATATGCCTTTTCAAATCCTGATTTGTTATATATGATAAATTTATAACATTCTCCATCTTTCATGGAAATTGCTGCAACAGGAACGACCATCTGACTCCATGAAAGCTCCCTTATCTCGTTCATGGGCAATACAAGGTTGCGATACAGTGGACTGACTGTGAGCTTTTGAGTTGAATATGTAATGCTCTGTTCATCAATGTACAAACCACCGCCAATGATTCCATTACGGCATAAGCTACACACAAAAGTTTTTCCCATAATATTACCGCCTCCTATTAGTTGATGGTTGGTTAAGTTGAGTATATCATATTGATTTCCAGAAGAACACCCCTATATAGGAGATTTTAGCCGTTTTACTGCGTACGTGCGTACGAGAGATTGGTACGCACGTACGCAGCGATTTGCCCGAAGCGCACCCTATATAGCCGTTTCCCCCTCGGAGAGCCCACTACACTTTGCAGACCACAGGGATGAAAGTGTCATAGTGGGTTATTACACTTCCGCAGAAGTGCCTTCTCCTCGCCGCAGACAGCCGGGTGTGCCTTTTGTGAGAGCTTTCTGTGCGGCGAATCTACATCGCCCACAGGCGATGTAAGCAGGGATTCCAAAGGGGCGCAGCACCCTTGGCACACGACTTTGGTACAAAGTCTAGTGTGTTACACCTTTCCAGAGGTGTATACGTTCCTGAAATGCAAAAAGCCCCATACCCAACACCTTAACGGTGCGGACATGGGACTTGATGCTTCCTCGGCCTAGCCGGGTACTCCGTAACCAATCCTGACAGGCAGTTGCCGTGTCATTTTTCGAAAACTGTTTTACGGATACCCAGCAGTGCAACAGCCACTTTTTTATTTTTCCTTCCGTGCAAACACGATGCCAATGGTACCCGGGCCGGAATAGCCGCCGATGGTGGTGCCGATGTCTGTCTCGTGGCATTCCTTGAAACTGCCGTATTTCTTCAGCCCCGCCTTCACTGCATCCATGCAGCCGGGCTTCGGCTGGCAGGAGGAGATGAACACAAGGCTATCCTCGATGTCGTCGCGTTCCACCAGACGGTCGGTGATGTACTTGCCCACGCAGATGGGCAGGCTGCCGCGGTATTTTTGACTACCTTCAGCTCGCCGTCGATCACTTCCAGTGCGGGCTTGATGCCCAGCAAGTTTGCCCCGAAGGCCAGCACACCGGAGCAGCGGCCGCTCTTGGCCATAAAGTCCAGCCTGTCCAGTACAAAGCTCAGCTCTACCCGTTTGGCAAGGCTCTGCAGCCGCATCGTAATGTTGCGGGGAGGCAGGCCATCTGCAGCCACTTGGCCGCTTTCAGCACCAGATAGCCCTGCCCGGTACAGATATTCTGGCTGTCCACCACATAGACATTCTCGAATTCGCCTGCCGCCAGCTTCGCATTCTGGAAGCAGGACGAAAGCTTGCTGCTGACCGAAATATGGATCACCGCATCGCACTCTTTGGCAAACGGCTCAAAAAATTCGGTATATTCCACCAGATTTGCGGCGGCGGATTTGGGCATTTTGCCGCCCGCATTCACATAGGCAAACACATCTGCCGGGTGGATCGTTACGCCGTCCAGATAGCTATCCTCACCCATCAGAATGTGCATGGGCATCAGGGCAATGTCCCACTGTGCCAAAAGCTCTTCGGACAGGTCGCAGGTGCTGTCCGCTGTGATCTTGATTCTCACATTATTTCTCCTTTTATAAAACCGTTCTGCATCCTCTGTCGGTCGCACCGACGATCCCTTAAAAAATTGTCCTTTTCTATTTTACCACAGATGATTCAAAGTTGTTAAGTATTTTGTAAAGGCAAATGTAAATCTTTTATGAAGAAGTTCCCGGTTTCGGTTTTCTTGTACACTTATCACAAATTCCGAATTGGATTTATGGTTCTTTCCGAAAATTCGGGTTTACCTGTTTATTTTGTCCGCCAAAAATTATATAATAAGATGTATCCTAATAGAATGGATTGAATCGGTCTGCTCTGCGGCCGTTATTTATTTGGAGGTTGCCTTATATGTTCATGTACACCGATTACAACCAGCACCTGCTGGACAATGTAAAAAAGATCCACTTCATCGGCTGCGGCGGCAGCGGCATGTATCCGCTCATCCAGATCCTTGCCGCAAAAGGCTACGAGATCTCCGGCAGCGATGTGCTGGATGGCAGCATCATCCGCTACGAGCGTGAGATGGGTGTCAAGGTCAGCCTGGGTCACAGCGCCGATAATGTGATCGGCACCGACATGGTGGTCTACTCTGCCGCCATTTCCAAAGATAACGTGGAGCTGAATGCCGCTGCCTCCTACGGCATCCCCACCATCGAGCGCAGCGTTCTGCTGGGTTACGTGAGCCGCCTGTACAAACAGAGCATCTGCGTCTCCGGCACTCACGGAAAAACCACCACCACTTCCATGATCACCACTGCGCTGGAGTTGGCAGGCCGCGACCCGTCTGCCGTCATCGGCGGCAAGCTTCCGCTGATCAATGGCTACGGCAAGGCTGGCAAGGGCGACGATATCGTAATTGAGTCCTGTGAATTTGCCGAGACCTTCCTGAAACTGACCCCGTACCTGTCCGTTGTGCTGAACATCGACAATGACCATCTGGATTACTACGGCAGCATGGGCGAACTGAAGTTTGCCTTCAAGCGCTTTGCCCTGATGACCAAGTTCATGATCTTTGCCAATGCGGACGACAAGAACACCATGGATGTCATGTACACGCTGGACCGCCGCGTGCGCACCTTTGGCATCCAGAACGACGGCGATTATCAGGCATTGAACGTGAACGAATACAAGCCTGGCTTCTTTGAGTTCGACCTGAAGGAGTGGAACAAGGTCACCGGCCATATCCGTCTGGCTGTGCCCGGCTACCACAACATTTACAATGCGCTTGCCATGTGTGCCGTCTGCCGCTTCGTCGGTCTGACCGTGGAGCAGTGCGCCGATGCCGCCCTGAACTTCAAGGGTGCCGGCCGCCGCTTTGAGGTTTACGGCGAGTGTAACGGCGCTTTGGTCGTGGACGATTATGCACATCATCCCACCGAGCTGCGCGCTACCCTGACCACTGCCAAGGAGATGGGCTACAAGCGTCTGATCGCCGTCCACCAGCCGTTTACATACAGCCGCACCAAGATGCTGTTCAACGACTTTGTGGATGTGCTCAAGATCCCCGATATCACCGTGCTGACCCCGATCATGGGCAGCCGTGAGCCCAACGATCCCACCATTACCAGTGCAAAACTGGCCGCTCAGATCCCCGGCTCTGTTCTGGTGAACAGTCTGGAGGAGGCCGCCGAGTGGGTCAAGCAGACGCCCGGGAGGGCGATCTGGTCATCACCCTCGGCTGCGGCGACATCTACAAGGCCAGCAAGATGATGGTGGCCGACAACCAGTAAAGAATCTGCTATACAAAAAGAGGAACGACAGCTGTCGTTCCTCTTTTTCGTTGATCCGGGTCAGTTCCGCGAGCACTTTTCCGCGTCGATGGCCAACACGAACATCAGCACATAAAGCGCATCCTTCGGGTCGGTGATGTCCAGAACGTAGGTGTCCGTCCAGTGGAACGGTTCCTTGGACACGGCAGCCACCGTGCCGCCGTCCGGGCCGGTGATGGTATAGTCCCACTCGAATACATCGCCCTCCACATGCCAGCCGTTGAAGTCGATGTTGTACTTCGGCTTGAAGAAGGTCAGCTCCTTTTTCAGGGTACCGATGCAGGTCTCGCCCTCGTACAGCTCAAACTTGGGCAGCCAGGTCAGGATCTCTTCCTTGACGGTGCCCAGCTCCTGCTGTTCTTCCGGGTCGTAGATCTTCAGGCAGTGCCCCCAGGACAGCTGCCCCTTGACCACATACACGGTGTTTTCGTTTTCGTCGTAGATGTCGTAGCTGTCAAACCAGCTGAATGCACGCTGTCTAAAAAGCAGTTTCATCTTCCTCACCTCACTCGGAATACGATTTGGGACGTCCTTTTCGTGCGGTTCTTCCGCTTTTTTCCATCATACCAGATTCTGCCTCATCGTGCAATCCCGAAGCAGCCCCGCCCGGAACATTCTCCGGGCGGGGCTGCCGTTTGCCGTTCAGTTTTCTACGATTCGGCATGTTTTGTCATTCTTTTTCGTTTTGTATTTCAGTGGTGTCTGCACCTCGGCACGGATCTTTCCCAGATAGGTGCGGGTCTGCTCTGCACCCTGCAGAATCGCTTCCACCTGCGCCCGCTGTTCCTCAGTCAGGTCATCCTCCGCCAGCAGCTCCGCGTTGCCCTCGATGATGGTCAGCGGCGTTTTCAGCTTGTGGGACAGCCGAATGATCTGCTCCCGCTGCCGCTGCTCCATGTCCCACTGCTTCTGCAGGCTACCGGTCAATTCATCGCCCATGGTCTGCAATGCCTGCAAAGCGCTCTCGTACTCCCGCACCTTCGCACCGGAAACACGGCGCTGTCCAGATCCTTCCGCGCCACCGCCTGCGCGGCGGCGGTCAGCTTTTCGGTCTCCCGGGTCAGGAAGCGCCCGGTCCTGTGGGTGCTCCACACCACTGCCCTATCAGCAGCAGAATGCCCAGAATGCAGTGCACGGTCTGCATATCCGGCAGCACGCCCCGCAGCGCAGGGTCGGAGTAGGGCACGGCATAGTCAAATTGCAGCAGGCAAACCGTTCCGTCCTGCAATTTCGACGTCATATAATACTGTGTGTAGCCAAAATGCCAGCGGGTTTTCCCCTGTCTACCCCCATGAAGCCCTGTGCAGTGCGCAGGGTTTCTTTTTATTCCTGCAGCTTTCTGGCCTGCACACGGTATTCCCGCGGGTCATGCGGTAGATCTGCTCAAACTTCCGGTAAAAGAATGTCCGGTTGCTGCAGCCGATCTTTTCCATGATCTCGCCGATGGCGCATTCGGTGTTCGCCAACAGAAACGCCGCCTCAGAGAACTGCTGGCTGTTCTTCAGTTCCACAAAAGAACAGCCTGTAATGTGCTTGAGCTGGGCACTGAGATAGTTCGGGTTATAGCCGAACTTTTCTGCCAGCTGTGTAAGGGTACAGGTCTTATAGTTCTTTTCCAGATATTGCAGCACCGGTACAAGGATCTCATTGCTGTCGGATATGGTCCGCTCTGCCTGTGAGTGCATTACGTTCACCAATTCCAAAAACAGTGCGGTGGCATAGGCTTTGATCAACTCACCATAGCAGCTGCTGCGGTCAAAATATTCACACAACAGGAATTGGATGAGAGAGTGGATCTTTGGTTCGTTCTGGGTATGGAAGATGAGGTATTTGTCATGCCTGCGGTTGCGGGAGACTGCATCGACCAGAAAACTTGCCACCACTCCCTGCTGTGACAGCTGCTCAGAAACACTCCATCAAAAAACTGCCTGCGGAACACGATGTTGATGACGATATCGTGCTCTTTTTATAGCTGGTGGCGCTGTGCCAAACGTCACTGTCCAGAATGCACAAATCGCCTTTTTCAGAGTAATTTCTCTGCCATTGATGACAAAGGTGCACGACCCGCTGTAGATGTAGTTCAGTTCCATATCCACATGGTGGTGCTTCGGGATAACGGTAAACCGGGTCTCCTTGATCATGCCGATCATGTCTTTTTTCAGAGTGTTCACAAAGTCAAAACAGTATCCCACCTCACCTCGGAATTCCTCCTGTTTCATCTTATCGTAAAGGTGGCTCAGCTGTCCGGGGTGCTGCAAATGCCAACTTTCGCTTTCGGTATGGCGGTAAAGGAACAGCTCCAGTTCGGTAGGATTCATAGCAATGTCTCCGATTTTGATACTATTTTCCAAGTTTTATGTCATTATCATACATTTTTCTTTCTGCTATAATAGCATACAGAAAGAGCTTTTTCAACAAAAAGAATCCAGTATCGTTACAACTTGTTATAAAAGGAGTGCATTTTCATGGCTTATAAGACAAGTTCCGGTTTTGATACCGATTTTCTGTGGGGCGGTGCCATTTCCTGTTCTCAGGCAGACGGTGTTTCCGGGATGGCGGCAAGGGCATTTCCACACAGGATCTCCGCTACCTCGACCCTGCATGGAACCATGAACAGGTCGAGGCAAAGCACCACGGCAGTCCGTTCTCCAAGGCAGAGTTCGATCAGGCACTGCAGGATATGGGCACCACGTATTATCCCAATCGCCGCGGCATCGACTTCTATCACACCTACAAGCAGGACCTTGCGCTGCTCGCAGAAATGGGCATGAAAGTCTTTCGCACCTCTATCTGCTGGGCCCGGCTGTTCCCCAACGGCGATGACGCTCAGCCGAACCCCGAAGGCATCCGCTACTATAAAGATCTGTTCGGCGAGTGCAAAAAGCATGGCATGAAGGTTTTTGCCACCATCCTGCACTATGACATCCCGGTGCAGCTGGTATTGAAGTACGGCGGCTGGAAGAACCGCAAAACCATCGACTTTTACTGCCGCTATGTGGAAGTGCTGTTCCGTGAGCTGGGCGATCTGGTAGACTACTGGCTGCCCTTCAACGAGATCAATGCAGGCCGTTTTTCCCCCTGGGACGGTGTGTGTCTGATCCCCGATCAGGAGCCGCACATGGATCAGGAAATCTTTCAGTGCCTTCATCATCAATTCCTTGCCAGTGCGCGGGTCGTAAAAATGGGCCACGAGATGCTGCCCGGCTCTAAGATCGGCTGTATGATCGCACGCTTCACCACCTATCCCGCCACCTGCCGCCCGGAGGACAACATGCAGGCCGTCCTTGATGACCAGTATTCCAACTGGTTCTACACCGACATCATGGCACGCGGCAAGTATCCCGCCTACATGAACCGCTATTTTGACAAGCTGGGCATCGACATCAAGATGGAGCCGGGCGACGAAGAGATCCTGCAGCAGGGCACGGTAGATTTTGTATCCTTCTCCTATTACTTCTCGCAGGTGTCCACCAGCGACCAAAGCTGGGAAAAGACCTCCGGCAACCTCATCATGGCCAATAAGAACCCCTATCTGGAGACCAGTGAGTGGGGCTGGCAGAAAGACCCCATCGGCCTGCGCATCACCCTGAATCAACTGTACGACCGCTACGGCCTGCCGCTGTTCGTAGCTGAAAACGGCCTTGGAACCTCGGATGTGGTGGAGGCCGACGGCACTGTGCACGACCCCTACCGTATCGACTACCTGCGCGGACACATCCAGCAGATGAAGGAAGCTGTGCGCGACGGCGTGGAGCTGCTGGGCTACACCATGTGGGCATTCTGGATATCGTCTCCTGCGGGCCGCTGACAATGGACAAACGCTATGGCGTTGTGTATGTCGATCTGGACAACGGCGGCAAAGGCACCGGCAAACGCATCCGCAAGGACAGCTTTTACTGGTATAAAAAGTGCATTGAAAGCAATGGCGAAGACCTCGCCTGAGAAAATATTACCGTAAAAGGAGGACAATCTTATGGCAACGAACAACAAGGATCTCGCAGCCAGTATCGTCGAGCTGCTGGGTGGCAGCAGCAATATTTCCACCGCACTGCACTGTGTAACGCGGCTGCGCTTCAATCTGCGGGACGGCAGCCTTGCAAAGCTGGATGACATCCGTCAGCTCAAAGGCGTACTGGGCGCACAGATCAAGGACGGTCAGTACCAGATCATCATCGGGCCCAATGTCAACCGCGTGTATGACGAAGTAGTTCCCCTGCTGGACAGTTCTGCGGCGGCGGATAAGCCTTCCTCTGCCGGAAAGATCAAGGGCGCTCAGGTTCTGGATATCATCACCGGCATCTTCTCTGCCATTCTACCCGCACTGGTGGCAGGCGGTATGCTCAAGGGCCTGCTGGCTCTGGCCGAGATCTTTGGCGTAAATACCGGTGTCGGTACCTGCCAGATCCTGAGCATGATCTCAGATGTGCCCTTCTACTTTCTTCCCTTCCTGCTGGCCATCTCCGCAGCACGCAAGTTCAAGGTGAATGAATACCTCGGTGTCTGCATGGCCGGTGCGTTGATGTATCCCGCCTTTGTGGAAGCTGTAGGTGCAGACCCCAGTCCTTTCACCTTCCTGGGCATCGCAGTTCCGGTGTTCTCCTATGCAGACTCCGTTTTCCCCGTCATCCTAGGCGTAGGCCTGCTGGCTATCGTATATCACCTTATCGACCGTTTTATCCCCGATGTCCTCAAGATGGTGCTGGTGCCCATGCTGTCACTGGTCATCTCTGTGCCGCTGACTCTGCTGGTGTTTGCGCCTCTGGTGCCTACGGCGGTCTGGCACTGGCAGACGGCATCGTCTGGCTGTTCAGCCTGCTGGGGCCTATCGCCGGTTTCCTGCTGGGCTTCTTTATGCCGCTGATCGTGCTGTTTGGTATGCACCAGTCCACTTCTCCCATCCAGATCTCCAACATTGCCACTCTGGGCTATGACTATCTTCTGCCCGTTTCCTTCTGCCACAACATGGCCGAATCCGGCGCTGCCTTCGGTGCTGCACTGCGTATGAAGGATAAAGAGCTGCGTTCTGCGGCCCTCACCACAAGCTTTTCCGCGTTCCTCGGCATCTCCGAGCCTGCGCTGTTCACCGTGCAAGTTCCCAACAAAACTCCCCTCATTGCTGCTATGATCGCCAATGGCATCGGCGGCGCACTGACCGTTGTTTTGGGCGCCAAGTGCTATGCCTTTGTCATGCCGGGCATTACCTCACTGCCTACCTACGCAAACGGCGGTGCTTTCAATCTGCTGATGATGGTCGTCTGCATTGCTTCCACCTTCGTGATTGCAGCAATCCTCTCCTTCATTCTCGGCGGCAAGCTGGCCAATAAACACTGATTTTCGTCTTTCGTTCTGCTTTCAGAAAAAACAGGGGGAGGAGCCGTTTATGGTTTCTCCCCCTGTTTGCTATGTTTTGTAAAAAAAACGCCTCAGAATCTCTTCTGAAGCGTTTTGTTCAAGTCGGCGACTACCTTATTTTCACGCGCCGTTTCCAGCAACTATCTTCGGCACAAGTGAGCTTAACTTCTGTGTTCGGAATGGGAACAGGTGGAACCTCACCGTCATCGACACCGACCGATCTGACTGGTCCAGTATAACATATCTGTTGTACTTTGTCCAGTGTTTCTTAGAAGGACGTGCCTTCAAAACTGAATAATCACTGCTGACATTTTTTCGTTGACTCTTGAGAGTCTCAAGCGAATTGTGGTCAAGCCCTCGACCTATTAGTACACGCTTGCTGAATGGATCGCTCCACTTACACATCGTGCCTATCAACCTTGTAGTCTTCAAGGGGTCTTACTTGTTTGAAACAATGGGATATCTTATCTTTGGGTCGGCTTCACGCTTAGATGCTTTCAGCGTTTATCCGATCCGTACATAGTTGCCCAGCTATGCTCTTGGCAGAACAACTGGTGCGCCAGAGGTACGTCCGCT
>ENA-OQHA01000653-OQHA01000653.1-human-gut-metagenome-genome-assembly--contig:-NODE-653-length-16449-cov-2.212964_pt1 | contig 16449 bp, 24 predicted proteins | sample MGYA00242558_ERZ504707 | MGnify/ENA primary metagenome ERZ504707 (study PRJEB26092, sample SAMD00036197) | human gut metagenome | host: Homo sapiens | study: EMG produced TPA metagenomics assembly of...
TCTAAGCTAAGGATCCCCCCCTGCAGAATTCTGGCAGGGGGTTTCTGCTATTGCTCTACATGTTTTCAGCTTATTCCGGTACGAGGCGTAAAACCAGTGGCCTGGCGGATCGCTTGAATCGCCTGCGTTTTGCGCCCTTCAAAAGTTGGATTGTCAAGCGTCACCACACGGTCGGCATACGGTGACTCCTGAATGACGCGTACCAAAGTCTCATGGAACCGATACCGATCCGAAGCCCACCGCATTGCACGGAACCCATCATCCACATATTCGGTGATCGGAGGAATCAGCAACACCAGATCAGGCTTCTCCTGTTCAATCACCATATCGAATGTCGGCTTGCAGCTTGGCGTTCTCATCGGCCGGCAGATAGCGTTCCGCATAGACACGCGTAACCATGGCATCAGTATCAAGAAAAACGATGCCATGATTGGCATGCGATGCTATTGCATGCTCGTTCTGAGAGAACTTGGAAAGAATCAGCCGCTCGTAATCGAAAGCGGTAAGTTCATCATCGTCAACATTGCAGACTTCCTCAAATTCACGGGCATACTCGACCGCGATCGGAGCGTCATACAATTTCGACAAGCGTGTCACCAATGTGGTTTTGCCGACGGAAGCCGGCCCAACAACCAATATGATCGTTGTGAACTCGCGACGGAACGATTGATTGATCAGCGGCCACCATTTGCGATTATGCTTTCCGTGCAAATACTTGATTGCAGATCATCCGATACGGCCATAGTGCTGCTCTTGTGGAACCAGACCCATGCGCCGTAAAAACCGTTGGCCAACATGACCACCTGAAGAACGAACATCGACATGGCGCCAGGACCTCCGGCGGAAAGCTGGTTGAACCAGATAACCACCTTGATCACGTCAAGAATAATCCATGCGACCCACTGGCTGCGGTAGCCGTATGTCATGAGAATCTGTCCGACGATACCAAGCGGCAGCAGCGTGCCGTCAAGCCAAACCTGTACACCGCCAGTATGGCTCGACACGAATACCACAATCAGATAGATCACGATGGTTGCGATGACGGCGAGAATACCTTGCCACCATGTGAACATGCGGGCATTGACTTCCTCATACTCGTTTTTTCCTGACGATCAAGCTGGCGCTGCCACACCCATACGCCGACGAACTGCATGGTGACGTAGAAGATCTGAGCGAAGATGTCTCCGACGAGATGGTTCATGATGACAACGATCAGCCAAGTGGCGCAACCGATGAAGCCCCACAGATAGTTGGTCAGTCGCCCACGGTCGACGAGAATGAGATTGAACACGATGCATAGGCCGGAAATCAGACCAATTCAACCTGTCGCGGAAAATCTTTGGACACGAAGAATGACACCGACTGCGCCAACAGCATGACCGTGATCAGGACAAACTCCCCCGGCTTGAAGTCAGTCAGCTCGCGGAACACACGCTTCGGATTGACGACGTTGCCGATTCCTTTGAGCAAATCGTTCACAATATCCCCTTTCACAATGAAACGATGGCTCGGCCCTAAGGCCGGAGCATCGTAGCCCTACTTATGGTCAGTATGACTATAAGTATTTGGGGACGGAGTGTCGCGATGCTGCGCGTACTTCACACCATGAAAGCCCTTCAAGCAATCAAGGTCATCATGCCTGATGATATGTGCTCAAGAAATCACCGATCTCACTTACGGTTTCCTTTAACATCGTGATACGTGGCAGATATACCACCCTGAAATGATCCGGATTCTGCCAGTTGAATGCACCGCCATGACTGATCAGAATATGCTTGTCATGCAGCAGATCCAACGCAAACTGCTCGTCGGAGTGAATATTGAACTTCTTGACGTTCAGCTTCGGGAAGATATAGAACGCCGCTTTCGGCTTAACTGCGGTAACGCCGGGAATTTCATTGAGCATCTGATAGACCAGTTCGCGCTGCTCGTACACACGGCCACCTGGCTTGATGTAATCCTTGACGCTCTGATGCCCGCCCAAAGCGGTCTGCACCACCGACTGAGCTGGGACATTCGAGCACATACGCATGTTCGCCAGCATGTTCAAGCCCTCGATGTAATCCTTCGCAATACGCTTGTTGCCGGAAAGTATCATCCATCCAATGCGATATCCGGCAATCATATGCGACTTCGACAGACCGGAGAACGTTACACAGAACAGGTCCGGAGCCAGCGATGCGATAGAAATATGCTCCAGTCCATCCATGACCAAACGATCGTAAATCTCATCGGAGAAAATAATGAGCTGATGTTCTCGGGCAATGTCGACGATTTGTTGCAGCAGTTCCTTTGGATAAAGCGCTCCGGTCGGATTATTTGGATTGATGATGACAATTGCCTTGGTCTTATCCGTGATTTTAGAGCGGATATCGTCGATATCGGGATACCATTCGGATCCCTCATCACAGATGTAATGCACGGCGGTACCGCTAGCCAAATTCACGCAGGCGGTCCACAGAGGATAGTCCGGCGAAGGCACCAGCACCTCGTCGCCATCATCCAGCAACGCGGACAGCGACAGGTTGATGAGCTCGCTGACGCCATTGCCGGTGAAGATATCATCGATGGAGACGTTCGGAATATTCTTGAGCTGTGCATACTGCATGATGGCTTTGCGTGCCGAGAACAGACCCTTGGACGGTGAATATCCTTCGGTTTCAGGGAGCTGTTGCGCCATATCATACACGACTTCATCCGGAGTCCGGAATCCGAATGGCGCAGGATTGCCGATATTGAGTTTCAGAATATGCGTTCCCGCGGCTTCCATGCGTGCTGCCTCGTCCGCCACCGGACCACGAACGTCGTAGAGCACATTGTCGAGCTTATGAGATTTCGTAAAGGTGCGCATAGTCTTTCCTTCTGTTGATTGCGCTGATGCAGGATTGCTATCATGTTGGGCTTCATCAGACTTGATTGCGGGCAAGGTGGCGACGTTCTGCTCCATGGGAACGTCCTTTCCCATCAGCCAGTCCTCATTGACCTGCAGAAAAGCCGCAAGAAAATGGGCGATATCGGCACGCGGCACGGTTTTGCCGCTCACGTACTGACTCATATGACTTTTGCCAAGTTTGATATTGAACTTCTCAGCAGCATGCACAAAGTCAATTTGTTTGACATTGCGGAACGCCATAGCGACGTTCAACCGGTTGGAGAACGATTCCGCCATACTAGTCCTTTCAGTTCAATTTTCATCAAGCGCTAGTTCAAATCCTAACACAAACCAACTAACGAAATTGCGGAAGTTCAATATCAAATGTAACTATTTCGCATCCTTTTGCGACAAAAGTTCAATTCACGAAGTTCAACTCATGTAACTCTTGAATATCACGAGACATCACAGCAGATTATCTTCAATCCACTGCGCCACACCGTCATCATTATTAGATGGACAGATTTCATCTGCGATGTTCAACACATCCGGATTGGCGTTCGCCACCGCCACTCCCCTGCCGGATTTACGTAGCATGGCAATGTCGACCAAATCGTCACCGAATGAGACGGTATTGCTCATCGGCGTCTCAAAATGTTCTGCCAGCAAATCCAACGCATGCTCCTTGTTGGCTTGAGGATTCATCAACATCCACAGCGATCCCTCAGAGATATGTACGTCAAAATCGTTGGGCACAAGAGAACCGACCTGATTCCGCTGCTCATCGTTAGGGAAGATAATGAGCTTATCGGCGATGCCTTCAGGAACATCGTCGAAGTCAGTGTATCGCCAGGTCTGTGTTTTCCAATATTTCGTAACATCGAAATTGGTGTATCTCACATCATCCATGACAATGCCGACTTCCATACCGGGCAGTTCATTCAACAGATTCTTGCAGACTTCGCATGCTCGCTGTGAGGAGAATCCGATTTTCTTGAGATGGCCGTCTTCCGGCAGCATCGGCGAAGTGAGCATTTCATAATTTGATGAGGCTGGATTGAAATCGATCAATGCTCCATTGAGATAGGCAACGGCATCAACCGGCAGTTTTTCCACGAACGAAAAGCCTGTGCTGACCGGACGTGCCGTTTCCACAACGAAGGTCACGCCATTATCGTGCATGCGGTTAATCACATCGATGGAACGTTGTGTAAGAAAACGTTCCTCGAACGTTTCGCCATCATGCAGCAAAGTACCGTCCAAATCCGCGACGACCATCGTGGTTTCTTGGGTTTTCTCGATTTTCAAAGACGTCAAATCAATCCTTAGCTCGTATGTTGTAGACAATACTAACGATAAAAAACACTTCGGCCCATGACTGTAATCCAGTCATGCCGAAGCAAAAAGCCAATCAGATGAGATCGAACTTCGTCATCAGACCAAGGGCAATGATGATGGCAACCCACAGCACCGCGATGATGACGGTCCAACGATTCAGGTTCTTTTCCGCGACACCGGAAGAACCCGCATTCTGGGTGAGACCGCCGCCGAACATATCGGACAGACCGCCGCCCTTACCCTTGTGCATCAGAATCAACAGGGTGAGCAAGAGGCTGAAAATAACAAGAATAATCTGCAGCACAAGCTTGACGATGGCCATAGCGGACACGAGTGAACCTCCAGTTCGTAAACACTGCTGTTAACAATAGCGCAAGGTATTGAGAAAATCGAATAATGACCACACCTTGAAAGGCCAACTCGATAAAAACATTACTCCGCGAGCATCATACTGTCGCATTCATGGTGAGCTGGCAGATTCTGGTGAGCTCATCCACGTTCAGCGCGGCACCGCCGATAAGGAATCCATCCACATCGGGCTCGCCAATCAATTCTTCGGCGTTCTTTGAGGAGACGGAGCCACCATACAGAATGCGCACGGACTCTCCTACATGCGTGCCGAAAGTTTCAGCCAAATCATCCCGAATCGCCTTGGCCGCGTCCTGAGCGGATTGTGGAGTGGCCACCATTCCGGAGCCGATGGCCCATATCGGCTCATACGCCACAATCAGACGCGACGCTTCCTCGTCGGAAAGATCGCGTGTGACGTCATGCACCTGCCCCACGGCGAAATCAAGCTCAATGCCTTTGCGACGTTCCTCGTAGCTTTCGCGACGCAAGAATCGGCTGCATTCCGGCCGCCAAAACAGCGCGTACCTGATCCACGATGTTCGCATCATCTTCCGGATGGTACTTTCGTCGTTCGGAATGTCCGACAATCACATACGAACAGCCGAGGTGGGCGATCATATCGGCAGACACATCTCCAGTGAACGCGCCCTGCGATGTTACGGAAACAGCCTGTGCGCCGTAGTGAATCTTCAAATTGTCGGATTCGACCAACACCTGCACGCTGCGTAACGATGTGAAGGACGGCATCAATGCGATTTCACAATGGCGGTAGTCGAAATGGATGTCACGAAGTTTCCATGCGAGCTGCTGAACGAAATAGGTGGCTTCAAGATGGTCGAAGTTCATCTTCCAATTGCCGGCGACCAGTGGAATTCGTTGCGATGCCATGTGTTTGCCTGCCTCCGTTCTTATTTCATTCAGTGTTCGTACGCCGTGGTTTCGGGTTAGTGAAAACAAGAGGTGCTCCCCCACCTTTTTTGTTGATAAGAGAGCACCTCCGGTTATGCGTTAAGCATCAGTCGAGCACCTTCAGGCCCGGCAGTTCCTTACCCTCGAGGAACTCGAGGGAGGCACCGCCACCGGTGGAGATGTGCGAGAAGCCATCCTCCGGGAAGCCGAGGTTGCGCACTGCGGAAGCGGAATCACCGCCGCCGACGATGGTGAACGCACCAGCTGCGGTAGCGTCGACCAGACCCTGGGCCACGGCCTCGGTGCCGGCAGCGAAAGCCGGAACCTCGAACACGCCCATCGGGCCGTTCCAAACGACGGTCTGGAATCCACGATCTTGTCGTGGAAGAGCTTCTGGGAATCCGGACCGATGTCCAGACCCATCTTGTCAGCCGGAATGGCGTCGGCAGCCACGACTTCCGGAGCGATGTCCTCATCGGACTTCGGGAAGACCGGGTTCACCACGATATCGGTCGGCAACACGAGTTCGACGCCGTTCTGCTCAGCGCGCTCGATGTAGCCCTTGACGGTCTCGACTGATCCTCTTCCAGCAGGGAGGTGCCGACCTCGAGGCCCTTGGCCTTGAGGAAGGTGTAAACCATGCCGCCGCCAATGACCAGACGGTTGGCCTTGTCGAGCAGGTTTTCGATCACACCGAGCTTGTCGGAGACCTTGGAACCGCCGAGCACGACGGTCAGCGGGCGTTCCGGCTCAACGGTAGCGCGGGACAGAGCCTTGACTTCCTTCTCGACCAGCAGGCCGGCAGCAGCCGGAAGATCGGCAGCAACGTCGTAATTGGAGCCCTGTGCGCGGTGCACGACGCCGAAGCCATCGGATACGAACGCTTCGCCGAGCGCAGCAATCTTCTTGGCATAAGCGGCGCGCTCCTCCGGATCCTTGCTGGTTTCTTCCGGGTTGTAACGCACGTTCTGCAGCAGAACGACATCGCCGTCGCCCATTGCGGCGACCTTGGCCTGGGCATCCTCACCATAGGTGTCTTCAGCCAGCGGGACCTCGATGCCGAGCAGCTCGCCGAGACGAGCAGCGACCGGGGCAAGGGACAGTTCCGGAACGACCTTGCCCTTCGGACGGCCGAGATGAGCCATCAGAATGACCTTCGCGCCTTCTTCGCGCAGGGCCTTAATGGTCGGCAGAGCGGCCTTGATACGACCGTCATCGGTGATCGTGGTGCCGTCCAGCGGAACGTTGAAATCGGCGCGAACGAGAACGCGCTTGCCCTTGAGATCTCCAAGATCCTTGAGTGTCTTCATGTATATCCTTTCCTAGCCGCTTGTAAGCTGGAATGGCCATATTGCCATTTACGAATAATACAAGCCCAAACGAACAAAAACACCATACTGTTCGAAAACAGGCATGGTGTTTTGCATAAAAGATTCAATCAAGCCGACTGGCGGCGCGCCTTTTCGGTTTTCTCGGCGAGCTGCAGAAGTCGACGGATGCGGCCCGCGATGGCATCCTTGGTGATTGGTGGATCGGCCAACGTCCCAGCTGTTCCAGCGACGCATCAGCATGGTCGAGACGAAGCTGGCCGGCCGATTTGAGGTTGTCTGGAATGTCATCTCCAAGAATCTCAAACGCCTGACGAACCTTGTCGCATGCTTCCGCAGCCGCCTTGGCGCTGCGACGCATGTTGGCGTCGTCGAAGTTGGCCAGACGGTTGGCTTTGCCCCGAGCTTCGCCGTCGGAACGCTTTCCGGTCCACTCGCGTGCGGAGCGCGGCGCACCCATAAGAATGAGCATACGTTCGATGGCGTCGGGATCGCGCAGGGTGACGCGTTCGGAGCTGCGTAGCTTACGCGGCTTGGCGGTGATGCCCAGACGCCGTGCGGTGGAGACCAGTGCCAGAGCGGCTCATGGTTCGGGCACACGATTTCAAGATAGCTGGCCTTGCTGGATCGGACAGACGTCCGTTGGCGAGGAACGCGCCGCGCCATGCGGACTTGATCTGCGCGATTTTGCCGTTGATGATATCGCTTGGAAGACCAAGCACCATGTTCTTGGTGTAACGGCTGTACAGGCCGGTCTGCAGCACGAGCGCCGTACTGCCTTCGGCACGCGAATCACATAACGCTGCACGGTGCCGGTTGGCGTCTGCCTAGAGACAGGAGTAAGCGTGGCTTCATGACCATACAGGTTCTTGATGGTGTCCTGCAGCCAAGCAGCCGCATCTTGGGAGTCGAGCTGCACCTGCACGAGAATGTGGTGATCCACCGAGTGCAAACCATTGCCGAATCGAATCATCGCTGTCGCCTGCGCCTTTTTGGCGATCGGCAGTTCGTTATCGATTGCGGCCAGCTCGCTTTTGACGTCATCCAGAAGAGCCAAGAGCCAACCTCCTACCTTGCTGTTCTTCCCTAAATTTCAGGCGAGTCGCGGAATCATTCCGCACTGCCACGGCTTACTGTGATACCGAATATCTTGGACAATCACAGCCAGGTTTCTTTACATATGGACACTATTCTCTCATAATACGGTCATTTTTCCGCTGACCGCTTATCAACTCGCGTGCGGAAACGGAAACCGACAACCCCCTCGCACGCAGTCGCTTAGCCAAAGCCTCACTCATCGCGACAGAACGATGCTGGCCTCCGGTGCAACCAATCGCAATAGTCACGTAATGCTTATCTTCCTGCGCATATCCTTCAATCGCAATCGAAAGCGCCTTTTCATACGAGTCGAGGAAGTCCGCGGCCCCTTCGCTGGAAAGTACGTAATCACTCACCTCTTTGTCGCGTCCGGTCAGCGAGCGAAGCCTGGGAACCCAAAATGGATTCGGCAGGAATCTCACGTCGGCCACAAAGTCGGCGTCGATGGGAATACCGTATTTGAAACCGAAACTGAAGATGTGCACGGAAACCGTGGTCGGACCGGATCCGAGCATGGCCTCATATAATTTCGTGGACAGCTGATGGATACTCAATGATGACGTGTCGATAACGATGTCCGCACGTTCTTTGAGATTCTCAAGCAGATCTCGTTCCTCGAGAATGCCGTCAATCAGTCGATTGCCCTGCTGCAACGGATGAGGCCTGCGTACGGATTCATATCGTTTGATCAGCACCTCGTTGCTGGCATCAAGGAACAGGATACGCGTTTTCACACCAAGATCGTCCAGATGGCTGAGCACCGCGGACAGGTCATCGAAATAGTCGCGGGAACGCACGTCGACAACAGCGGCGAGTTTGTGAATATTGGATCCCGTGGTCATCATGTCCACCAAGGGCACCAGCAGTTTTGGAGGCATGTTGTCAACCACATACCAACCATGTCTTCAATGCTGTCGGCAGCATGCGAACGGCCCGCACCGCTCATGCCGGTGATCAGCAATACTTCAAAACCTTCAGCCGGCGAAGGGCGCTGGCATGCGTGCCATTCGCCTGTACGTCGATGTCTTTCTGTGCCATCACAGAGCCTCCTCAAGCGCGATGCGCATGGCTTGTTCCAAACGCGCGGTGCAATCCTGATCAACCATACCGCTCGGCGGATCGTCATCCCAGATTCCCGTCATCAACCAGACCTGCACCATGGCCTGATACAACAGCATCTGCTCGCCGCCAATGGCGATTCCTCTGTTGGCGCCATGCCTGCATCAGCTTGGTGAGGGCGTGGGTCATATACGACGTCGAGCAATGTTCCATGCATGCGCACACCTGGCATTCTCAATGATTCGGCAATACCGTCCGCAGCCAATCCGGGAATGGTGTTTATCGCCACATCAGCCTGGCGCAACGCTTCGATGGCGTGGTCCATGCCGACAATGCTGATCGGCTGTTCCGATGGCATATACCGTTCGGCAAGTGGCTTGAGATCGGCGTTCTTCTCAGGATGGCGAGCCACAACGATGACATGTCCGATCGCAGACATCTCCACGCATGCCGCTAACGCCGACGTTGCGGTGTTGCCGTTGCCGATGATCACGGCCGTTCCCGAACGGTCCGTCTTCGGCGTTATCGCACGTGTCTGATACGAGTGTTCGAAAGCGAGTTCGATGCCGCGTACGTCCGTGTTATATAGCCTGATGAAGGGGATGTTCGAATTGCCATTGACGCAGGTTTTGGTCCAATCAAACACCGCGGTATTGGCAACCATAAGCTCTTTGGCCCATGTATTGCACGGTGTTCCGTATGGCTGGATCGTTTTCTTCAATGGCATGGTCAGGCTGAGTCCCGACCAGGTCGGATCAAGCGATTCAAGAAAGCCCTCAAGATCAGGCTCGCCCACCTCATGCTTGTCGTACGACCAGTCGTCAAGATGCAACGCGTGATAAGCGGCATTGTGCAGCACCGGAGACAATGAATGTGCGATGGGCTTGCCCAGAACCGCGCACCGGTGGTTGACCTCGGTCATATTCCCTCCCTATATATTCACCGTCATCATGCTAGCAATCCGATTGTCTTTTTTCGCTACCCAATCTTATTCCATTTCATCTTTCGGACTATTCGACGAAATGGCATTTTCCGTCGACGGTTGCCCGTCGTGGGCGTGCAACGCTTGGTAAATGGCTGCGGCTTTGGCTTTTCCGACGCCTTTGACCTGCTCGAAATCCTCGACATCCGCCTCACGCATGGCACGAACCGAGCCGAAATGGCTCAGTAGGCGCTTCTGGTATGCCTCGCCGACGCCTGGAATATCGTCCAAGGCGGAACGCAACGCGCCTTTCCTTCTGGTCTGACGATGATAGGTGATGGCAAAACGATGCGATTCGTCGCGGACGCGTTGCAGTAGATACATGCCTTCGGATTGACGTTTGAGAATGATCGGATAGTCGTCATCCGGCACCCACACCTCTTCCAAACGTTTTGCCAATCCGCACACGGCCACGTCATCCACACCGCAATCCTCAAGCGCCTTCGCGGCCGCCATGACCTGCGGTTTGCCGCCATCGACCACCACCAGATTAGGCTTGTATGCGAAATGATGCCGATTGGTGTTCTGCTGGACAGTCGGTTCATGAGTCTGGTCACCATGCTCGGATGCCCGACGTTCATTATCCATGCTTTCGCCGGAGTCACCGGCGATATTGCCATGTTGGAATCGTCGCGTCAGCGTCTCGTACAATGCGCTCAAATCGTCGAGTGCACCCTGTCCGTCCGCTCCGCGAATGGCGAAACGACGATATTCGGACTTTTTGGCAATCGCGTCCTCGAATACCACCATGGAAGCGACCTGGAACGCTCCGCCGACGGTATTGGAAATGTCGTAGCATTCGATGCGCAATGGAGCCTGTTCAAGTCCCAAAGCCTTGGCAACATCATTCATGGCTGTGCTGCGGGCGCCCATATCGCTGATGCGACTCATCTTGCTGCGCTGCATTGCCTGCTTGGCATTATCGTTGGCACGGTCCAGAAGCTGTCTCTATCCCTCTGCTGGCACGCGAATGCTCACGCACCACCGCGCAATCGCTAAGCCATGATTCAAGCTCTTCACGCCGGGCCGGCTCGATGGGAACAATCACCTCGCGCGGCACCGGAGAGATAGGAGCCAACAAATCCGCACGACCGGTCTGATCCTGCCGCTCGTTACGTTCCCTGGTAGCTTGCGCGCGTGCCACCGCATCGGTCGCCGTCACGATTTGCGTCGATCCGATGGCATTGCGTTGTTCGGTGACAACAGTCGACTGCGAAGCCCTAATCGTCTCCCCTGCGGTTTCCGAATACACCTGCACAATAAGGTCGGCAATCAGCTCCTCATCCGTCACATCCTCAACCCGTTCCACACTCCAATTGCGTTCACCTCGGATGGAACCGGCACGCACGTAAAACGCGTGCACGGAAGCTTCCAGCTCGTCCGAATCGACGCCGAAGAAATCCGCATCGACATCGGAATCGAACACCACGCATTCTGCTCAACCACTGTGGATAGCATCTGGATCTGATCGCGCAACCGAGCCGCTTTCTCGAACTCCAACTCGTCGCTGGCCTCCTTCATTTCACGCGTGAGCTGTGCGATATACGATTTGCCGATGCGACCGGTTAATACGCCAATAAGCTGTTCGCACATCTTCCGGTGTTCCTCGACGCTGATACGTCCAATGCAAGGGGCCGAACATTTGCCGATGGACGCAAGCAAACATGGACGATGAGTGATTTCCGCCTTATGATAAACGTTCTGCGAACAGGTGCGCACAGGAAAAGTCTTGAGGAGACGGTCGAGACTGTGACGCAGATCCCATACTTTGGCGTACGGGCCGAAATATCTTGTATCGCGGCGTTTGCGGCTTCTGGTCACCCACACCCGCGGCACGCGTTCACCGGATGAGATCGCCAGATACGGATAGGTTTTGTCGTCGCGGAACACAACGTTGAATCGTGGGTCAAACTCTTTGATCCACGTGTATTCCAACGTCAATGACTCAAGTTCGGTACCAACGACCGTCCATTCCAGGTTGCGGGCCGTCAATACCATGGTTTGAGTGCGGGGATGCAGCTGATACAACGGTTGGAAATAATTGGTCAAACGGTTGCGCAGGTTTTTCGCCTTGCCTACGTAAATGACCCTGCCTTCACCATCTCGCCACTTGTATACGCCCGGCTGCGCCGGAATGTCGGATGTTTTCGGACGAAACAGGTCACGTGAATCCCCCAGCAGAGGCGCGCCGTTCTTGTTTACGTCTTTGCCGGGAGAATCATCACCACCGACACTGAAACCGTCGCCGTTCAACTGTTCGGCGGTTTTGCGCCAAACCTCCTGGCTGTGCCGCTCGATGGGTGCGCTCACAGCATGCCCTTAAGGAACTTGCCGGTCCAAGACTGTTCGCATTGAGCCACCTGTTCCGGCGTACCTTCGGTAACGATGGTGCCGCCTCCGTCACCGCCTTCCGGCCCAAGGTCGATGATCCAATCGGCCGACTTGACCACATCGAGATTGTGTTCAATGACAATAACGGTATTGCCCTTATCCACCAATCCCTGCAAGACAAGCAGCAGTTTGCGCACATCTTCAAAATGCAAACCCGTGGTAGGTTCGTCAAGAATATACACGGTTTTGCCCGTAGACCTTCGCTGCAACTCGGTCGCAAGCTTCACACGCTGCGATTCGCCGCCGGAAAGCGTTGGAGCAGGCTGTCCGAGTCGGATATACCCAAGTCCGACCTGCACAAGCGTGTCGAGATAGCGGAGATGGAGGGATACGCTTTGAAGAACTGGGCAGCCTCTTCGATCGGCATGCCAAGCACGTCGGCAACGGATTTGCCATTGTATTTCACCTCCAACGTTTCGCGGTTGTAGCGTTTGCCATGGCATTCCTCACAGTCCACATACACGTCCGGCAGGAAGTTCATTTCGATCTTCAAAGTGCCGTCGCCATGGCATGCTTCGCACCGGCCACCCTTGACATTGAACGAGAACCGCCCCGGACCGTATCCACGGACTTGCGCTTCAGGGGTTTTGGCGAACAGCGTGCGGATCTTATCCCATACTCCGGTATAGGTGGCCGGATTGGAACGCGGAGTGCGTCCGATCGGATTCTGGTCAACGTGGATCACTTTGTCGCACTGGCCCACACCTTCCACACGGGTATGCTTGCCGGGCACGATGCGCGCACCGTTGAGTTTGTCGGCAAGCACCGGGTACAGAATCTGATTGACCAAAGTGGATTTACCGGAACCCGAAACACCCGTCACGCAAGTGAAAACTCCCAGTGGGAAGTTGACCGTCAAATCCTTCAGATTGTTTTCGCGGGCTCCAACCACGCGCAACTGCTTGGTCTTACGTACTTTGCGACGGGACTGCGGGACCTCGATCGTTCGGCGGCCGGCAATGTAGTCGCCCGTAACCGAACGCGGAGCGTCAACGAGCTTTTTCGCGGGACCGGAATAGATCACTTCGCCGCCATGCTCGCCAGCTCCAGGTCCGATGTCAATAACCCAATCAGCGTTCTTGATAGTGTCTTCGTCATGCTCCACAACGATCAGCGTGTTGCCAAGATCGCGCAGATGATGCAGAGTGGTGATCAGCCGCTCATTGTCACGCTGGTGCAAGCCGATGGATGGTTCGTCGAGCACATACATCACGCCCACCAAACCGGAACCGATCTGGGTCGCCAAGCGAATACGTTGCGCCTCGCCGCCAGACAAGGTTTTGGCGGCACGAGACAGTGTCAGATAGTTCAGTCCGACGTCGTTGAGGAATCCAAGACGGGCACGAATCTCCTTCAACACCTCGCCGGCGATCTGCGCGGCCGACCCTTCAAGCTGCAAGCCGTCCATCCATGCGAGGCTTGTCTCAGCGGACATGTCGCACACATCGGCAATGGATTCCCCGCCAACGGTCACCGCCAGCACTTCCGGACGAAGCCTACGGCCTTGGCATGCCTGACAAGGTACTTCACGCATATACGATTCGTAATACTGCTTCATCTGATCGGAGTCGGTCTCGTCATGCCTACGCATCAGCGTACGCACCACGCCTTCGAAACCGGTGGAATATTCGCGCATACGACCCCAACGGTTACGATACGAGACCTGCACCTTGAAATCACGCCCATACATAATGGCTTGACGAGCCTCTTCCGGAAGATCCTTCCAAGGGGTGTCGAGATCGAAACCCATCTCATCGCCGAGCCCCTCAAGCACATGGCGATAATATTCGCCGGTGCCTTTGGTCATGCCCCACGGTTCGATGGCGTTCTCATTCAGTGTCTTGCTGGGATCGGGAATCACCAGTTCCGGATCAATCTCCAGCTTGTATCCGATGCCCGTGCATACCGGGCAGGCACCGTACGGGGCGTTGAACGAGAACGTGCGCGGCTCAATCTCATCAAGTTCAAGCTGATGCCCGTTCGGGCATGCGCGTTTTTCGGAAAAAGGCTTACGGCGGTCAGGATCCTTCTCATCCAAATCCACAAAATCGGCCACCACGATACCCTTGGCGAGCTTCAATGCGGTTTCAATGGAATCGGTCAGACGCTGACGGATGCCGTCCTTGACCACCAGTCGATCCACCACCACTTCGATGGTGTGCTTTTTCTGCTTGGTGAGTTTGATGTCGTCGGACAGCTGCTTCATTTCGCCGTCAATCAGCGCTCGTGCGTAGCCGTCGCCCCGCAAGAGTTCAAGCAGATCCTCGAACTCGCCCTTACGCCCACGGACGACCGGCGCGAGAATCTGGAATCGTGTGCGCTCCGGATACTGCAGCAACGCGTCCACCATCTGTTGCGGCGTCTGTGCGCTGACCAACGCGCCGCATTCCGGGCAATGCGGAATGCCAGTGCGGGCAAACAGCAATCTCAGATAATCGTAAATCTCGGTAATCGTGCCGACAGTCGAACGTGGATTGCGGTTCGTGGTCTTCTGATCGATCGACACCGCAGGGCTCAAACCTTCGATGAAATCGACGTCGGGCTTGTCCATTTGCCCCAGGAACTGCCTTGCGTACGCCGACAGCGACTCCACATATCTGCGTTGCCTTCGGCGAATAACGTATCGAAGGCGAGCGAGGATTTGCCAGAACCCGACAGTCCGGTGAACACCACCATGCGATTGCGCGGAAACTCAAGATCCACGTTCTTCAGATTATGCTCGCGAGCGCCTTGGATGGTGATTTTGAGGTCGTTGGGCAGGTGCTTGAGGTCGGCTGTAAGTGAACCGTTTTTCGTTTTGAGAGGGGCTTTTTTGATTTCTCTTGCGAGGAATGCGTCGCTGGTGAGAACGCGTTCGACTATGACGTCGCCGTTTGCTGCGTTGTTGCGTTTGGTTGCCACGGCTTGCCTCCGCTGGTGGTTGTTCTTTGTTCTAGTTGTTTAGGATACCTCATTTTCGTTATGATTTCGAACAGGTGTTCTATTTGTGGTGTGTTGTGTTCCATTGGTGTTGGTTGTGGAGTATTGTCATTGCGTCGTTGATGGGATGCGTTCTTGTTCGATTCGTAGGTAGGTTGTGTTTTTCCCGGTGCAGAGTTGTTCGTATAAGTTTCTTTCGTGTTGCGTGAGTCCTGGTGTTGGTTTGGGGTCGCGTGTTTTGAGGGGTTGTTTTTTGGTGTCGAGTTTGGTGCCGTATGGTTCGTATGTTTTGTATGCTGTGCTGTCCATGAGTATGGAGTCGCAGGTGATGCCGGTTTGTCGTAGTTCGGAGAGTATTTCGAGGCCGTCTGCGTCTATGTCTCCCCAGTAGATGATGTGGGGTGTGGTTGTGATCCAAGGTAGTAGTGTTTTGATTCGGGTTGCCGCGTGTCCGCTGCCGAATATGCAGATGGCGTGTTCTGTTGTGGGTATGGCTTGGTAGGTGTCTTTGTTTTCCACGATGATGATGTGGGTGATGTCGTGTGGCGCGCCGTCTGTCCATGGTTGTGTCACGATGAGGTCTGGTTGGTTGTGGTGTTGTGTGTCGAGGAGTCGGAGTCGGATTTCTCCGTGGCGGTCGTTGAGGGCTAGTTGTTCTCGTTTGAGGAGTTTGCAGATTGCTTTGCAGCGGTTTGATGTTGTTTTGCCTAGCCATTTTGCGCTGAATCCGGGGATGGGGACCATGCGTGGGGTCATGTTTTCGGTGTTGTGGTTGGCGAAGTAGTGTGCGGCTTGTATGACGAGGTTGAAGTCGGTGTCGTCGTGGTTTTTGAGGATTTTGGCGATGTTTATGGAGGTGTTGGAGTCGAGGTTGAATTGGTTGGTGATGGTGTGTGCGCGTTGGTGTTCGCGTTGGTAGAGTTTGCGTGTTTGTGGTGTGGTGATGTTGAGGGCCGTGTTGAGGTCGGGTATGGTTACCGAGTCGATGAGTTGGCTGGTTTGTCGGACGATTCCGTTGGAGATGACTTTGGTTTTTTCGCTGGTTTCGCAGTGGTGTTGTTGTGCCCAGTTGCGGATGGCTTCGTCTTGGGCGCGGATGTGCGCGTAGTGGGCTTCGAGTTCGGTTTGTTTGGGTAGTCGGATGGTTTTGCGCAACGGCCAGGAGGTGTTGGCGTCATACATGTGCTTGGTGAGATAGTCGG
>ENA-OQHA01000655-OQHA01000655.1-human-gut-metagenome-genome-assembly--contig:-NODE-655-length-16408-cov-2.579817_pt1 | contig 16408 bp, 19 predicted proteins | sample MGYA00242558_ERZ504707 | MGnify/ENA primary metagenome ERZ504707 (study PRJEB26092, sample SAMD00036197) | human gut metagenome | host: Homo sapiens | study: EMG produced TPA metagenomics assembly of...
ATTTGTTGCTGGCTGCCCAGTATGAGAATCTGCTGCTGCCCCTGTCCGTCATCCTTTCTTTGCCGGCGGGTGTTTTCGGCTCTTATTTCTTCCTGCAGCTGGCCGGACTTGAAAACAACATCTATGCACAGGTTGCCCTGGTCATGCTGATCGGTCTGCTTGGAAGAATGCCATTCTGATTGTCGAGATGGCCAATCAGTTCCGTCATCAGGGCCTGTCCGCCTTCGATGCAGCCGTGAAGGGAGCTGTCAGCCGTCTGCGCCCCATCCTGATGACCTCGTTTGCCTTTATCTGCGGACTGATTCCGTTGCTGATGGCCAGCGGCGCAGGTGCTTTGGGTAACCGTTCCATTGGTACGGCAGCAGCCGGAGGTATGTTTATCGGAACCGTTGTCGGTATTTTCCTGGTTCCCGGATTGTATTTGATTTTTGAAACACTGTCGGCTCGGTTAAGCCGCAATAAAGTTCAGTATGAAGATGATGAAGACTAAATTGAAATATGTTCTGATTGCAGCCATGGGGCTGTCGGTGATGGGAGGGTGCAAGGCACCTTCCCTGACACCGGACGAAGCTGTCCGGCTTCCGGAGATGTATACGGAAGATACAGATACGGTGACGGTAGCCACGCTTTCCTGGAAAGCTTTCTTCCCGGATGACTATCTGAAAGCCTACATTGATACGGCCTTGCTCCGGAATCCGTCTTTCCTGCAGGCCGTGGAACAGGTATCCATTGCCCGTGCCCAGCTGCGTGTCGGGAAAGGAGCCTTGCTGCCTGAAGTTTCATTGGGGCTGGCCGGAGGCATCCAGCGCTTTGGAGAATATACGATGGACGGTGTGGGAAACAGCACGACCAACACGCCGGATCTGGCCAAAGACAAACATATCCCTGATCCTTATAAAGACTTGAACCTCGGACTGAACTTCAGCTGGGAGGCAGATATCTGGGGCAAACTGACAGACCGCAAGCGGGCTGCTGCCGCACGCTGGATGAAATCTGTCGAGGCACAGGAACTGTCCCGTACCATGCTGATTTCGGAAGTGGCCTTGCAATATTACAACCTGGTGGGACTGGATAAGAAACGTTCTGTCCTGAAGGGAGCAATCAATAAGACTCGTGAGTCGTATTTACTGACGAATGAACTGATGAAAGAAGGAGAAGTTTCCCGTCTTTCCGTTGACCAGTTCCGTTCGCGTCGCCTGAAACTGGAAGAGATGCTGCTGGATACCGAACAGCAGATTGCCGAGGCAGAACGGGCGATGGCGCTTTTGCTGGGCAAGCTTCCTTTCGAGATCCGCCGTTCCACTTTTGAGGAAGTTTCCGAGTACAGTTTCCCGGCCGATGTCGGTATTCCGGCACAGTTGCTCCGGAACCGTCCGGACGTGCGTGCGGCAGAGTTTGAATTGCTGGCCAGCAAGTCGGATGTGTCTGCGGCGCGTAAGGCTTTCTTTCCTTCACTGGTGATCGGAGGAGGGGGAGGATTCAATGCGTTCAGTCTTGAAAAATGGTTTTCTTCTCCCGCTTCGCTGGTCTACAACCTTGCAGCAGGAATCACGGCACCGGTTTTCCGGCGTAACGAGCTGCGCAGCCTCTGGCAGGAAGCAAAGAGCCGCCAGCGGATAGCATTGCTCGGTTACCACGATACGGCTGCGGGCTTATCAGGAGGTGGTGAACCTGATGACGGCTTCTGAGCAGATGAATCAGCGGAAGGCTTTGAAGAAGGAAGAAAGCCGCATTCATCACCGTTCCATCTATAATGCCAATGAATTGTTCAAGACGGGATTCGCCGGTTATCTGGATGTGCTTTCAGCCGATGAACGTTATCTGGACTGCGAGCTGGAACGTATTGAACTGAATATAGCCTACTGTCAGCTGCATGCGATGCTTTACCGCTCGCTCGGCGGCGGACGGTTCTAGCCGGAAGTCTTTCGTCCGGACGGGGGATGAACCTTTCGTCCGGACGGCAGACTGCCGGACAGATATTTTGTCCCGGCACGGGTATGCCGTATCTGAATTGTTATTACTTTTGCGGAGATTTTTAAAGATGAAGCGAAATGAAACTTATACGTTGGATGATCTCACCATCAAGGAGCATCTGCTGGAACTGGCGGAAAAGGGAAACAAGCCGTTTACCGAAAGCCTGAATCCCGGCGTAGAGCATGTGCTGGGCATACGTGTCCCGGATCTTCGCAGGCTGGCAGCCCGTATTGCCCGGACAGACTGGGAACGTTTTCTGGAAACGTCGGACACGTTCTATATGGAAGAGCGTATGCTCTATGGGATGGTGCTCGGATGCATTCGCCCCGACGAAGACCTGGAAGTCTATCTGCATCGGGTGACTTGTTTTGTCTGGATGATCAACAGCTGGTCTGTGTGCGACACATTCAAGTTCGCGGGAGGACAGCGTTTTGTGGACCGTCATGCCGGACGTCTGTGGGAATATCTGAAACAATGGATGAATGCGGACGGAGAATATGAAGTGCGTTTCGGCGTAGTCATGTCAATGAGTTATTTTGTCGATGAAGCCCATCTGGAGGAACTCCTGGCCTGTTATGATTCCATCCGTCACGAAGGCTATTATGTAAAGATGGCAGTAGCCTGGGCCCTGTCCGTCTGTTTCGTCAAGTTTCCGGAACGTACCATGGAGTATCTGAAAAACAATTCGCTGGACACCTTTACCTATAACAAGATATTACAGAAGATTGTGGAATCCTGTCGGGTGGACAAGGACGCCAAAACCTTGATCCGTTCCATGAAGCGTCCCTCCGACAAGCAGAGGAACGTCATGGAGTAAGTTCCGGCCGGGAGGCTGCGATACGCTATTCAGCGTTTTTCTCAGCCATTCCAGTCTGCGCTGATCGGGCAGGTGTTTCACCTTGAAATGTTCGAAAGTAGCCTTGAATCCTTTCCGTCCGGGCAGGCAGCCATCAGTCCCACCTGCACAGGTGTGTTGTCCTGGAGCCAGGCATTCCGCATCAGTGTATAGTTCTTGTCATCGAATGAATAGAAGATTTCCACCGCATCGAGCCGTCTGACCGCTTTGATCCAGATATAGGGAACGGCTTTTTCCAGGGTGATGACACTCCAGTCTGATGTATTGTGGGTGACAACGGTGCTCAGGTTATATTTCCCGTCTACAAACTCAATACCGGCCTTGATGTAGTTCTTGTGGTCGATACGGATCATGATGCCGGCCTGGTCGAAACGGGCCTGATAGTCTCCGGTGATCTTTACCTTCGCTTCGAATTCCCCTCCGTAGGTTGCATAGTAAAAAGGTGCGTCGTCTATGGTAAATCCATAATGTGAGATACGCCAGTAGTCGCTTTGCGGAGTGACGAACAGGGAAAGTGTCTTGTCTTTGATTTCCCATTGTTCCGGTTCGTTGAACCATTGCATTTTTTCCAGTGACTGTGCCATGCCGGTCTGTAAGGACAGCAGCAAGGCAGCACCTGCTAACAGTTTTTTCATCTTGCTTGTTGGTTAGTCTGAATTATGATTCTTTTTTGATTACTTTTGCAAAGGTAGCATCCTGAAGCAGGACGTGCAATGATTATTAATAACCATTTTATCGGTATGGACATTGTAGATAAACTGAACAGAAAGTTGTTGAAGCAGGATTTTATTCCTCGGGGAAAGGCCGCGTATCAGGAAGAACTCGAAATGTACAAAGGCATTGCGCGGGGGTATGCGGTGATGGAGAATGCTGTTGCCGTGTTGAGCGATATGCGTTCGGACTTCAGTTATATCTATTATGGCGGCTTTGCCCGGACGCTGGGACTGGCCGGCAGCGTTTCTGCTGAGCAGGTGGATTCCATCTGGGAAGAGAATATCCTCCGCCTGATCCATCCGGACGACTTGCATGAGAAGTATTTGCAGGAGCTGCGTTTTCTTCATTGGATCAGCCGTCTTCCGGAGAAGAACCGGAAGGATTATTATCTGTCAAGCCGTCTGAGAATGCGGGATGCTTCGGGCAATTATCAGCTGCATTGCATCGGATGTTTTATGTACCGCTCCCTGGGACCGTGGCTTGTGGCTTGCCCTGTGCCTGTATAACCCGTTGCTTACGGAGTTTCCGGAAGGTTGTGTGGTGGTACATGCGGTGACGGGACAAGTCAGAAGACTGGAAAAATGCCATGCAGGAAGTATCCTGACCGAGAGGGAGAAGCAGGTGCTCCGGCTGATTGATCAGGGAATGATGAGCAAGACCATTGCCGAACAGCTTTCCATCAGCGTGAATACGGTCAGCCGGCACCGGCAGGAGATTCTGAAGAAACTTCGGGTGAGTAATTCCATCGAAGCGTGCCGGGTAGCCAGAGAGCTGGACCTCTTCTGAATGAAGGACGGGAAGTGACTGCACGATACCTTCGCATTGACTGGTCAATGCAAAAAAACGACCGCTCGATCGGGCCGCAACGACCGCACGATTGAGCCCCAACGACCGCTCGATTCGGCTTCAATGACCGCACGATTCCGGCCGGAAAAAACGTCGAATTCTTTTGATGAAAAGCCCGAATTCTTTTCCCTGAAATGCCGAAACGTTTTTTAAAAAGCCCGGCGGCTTTTTCTGAATGCAGAAGTCTTCCGGGTGATGAAAGGAAAACAGAAATGCCGGTTACGCACAGGTCCTTTCACATGCGTAACCGGCATTTCTGTTGGAGGCTGTGTCAGATGCAGCCTTTGCTGGAAGGAATTTCGTAATGGTGGATATCCCTTCGGGCAGCCATCCGGATGCTTCGGGCCAGAGCTTGAAGATGCTTCAATCTTGTGGTGCTCGTTAGTGCCGCTCGCCTGGATATTCAGGTTCATGGCTGCGGCGTCGCTGAACGACTTGAAGAAATGAAGGAACATTTCGGTCGGCATGTCTCCGATGCGTTCCCGTTTGAATTCAGCATCCCAGACAAGCCATGCACGTCCTCCGAAATCGAGTGCCACCTGGCAGAGACAGTCGTCCATGGGCAGGCAGAAGCCGTATCGTTCGATGCCCCGCTTGTCACCCAGTGCCTTTCGGAGGCAGCTTCCCAGGCAGATGGCCGTATCTTCGATGGTGTGGTGTTCGTCCACTTCCAGATCTCCTTTCGTGTGAATGGTCAGATCCATGCCTCCGTGTTTGCCGATCTGTTCGAGCATGTGGTCGAAGAATCCCAGTCCGGTATGGATGTCGCAGGTTCCGTTTCCGTCCAGATTGACGCGGATATAGATGTCTGTTTCCCTGGTAGTCCGGCGTTCTTCCGCAATCCGTTCTCCGGCAAAGAGGAATTCAGCCACGCGGTCCCAGTCGCGGGTGGCCAGCACGCATACATCCTCCAGATCCTTTTCCTTCAGCAGATCCTTGTTGTCCTGCAGGAGGATGGCCTTGCAGCCCAGGTTCCGGGCCAGTTCCACGTCGGTTGCCCGGTCGCCAATCACAAAGCTGGCACTCAGGTCGTATTCCGGATTGTTGAGGTAGTCGGTCAGCATGCCCGTGCGCGGTTTCCGGGTCGGCGCGTTGTCCTCGGGGAAGCTCCGGTCGATCAGCACCCGGTCGAAAGTAATGCCTTCGTTTTCCAGACTCTTCATGATCAGGTTGTGCACGGGCCAGAAGTCTGTTTCGGGAAAAGACGGAGTCCCCAGTCCATCCTGATTGGTCACCATGACAAACTCGAAGTCCAGTTTATGCCGGATGAAGTAGAGATTGCGGAACACCTTCGGATAGAATTCCAGTTTTTCGAAGGCATCCAGCTGATAGTCTATGGGCGGTTCGATGACAAGTGTTCCGTCGCGGTCGATGAATAAGACTTTTTTCATAGGCGTTGTTCTAGGCTTTATATTCTCTCAATGCTTCCAGCAGGGCGTTGTTTTCCGGCCGCGTTCCGATGGTGATTCGCAGACAGTCTTGACAGAGGCTGACGTGTGTACGGTTGCGCACGATGATTCCCTGATGAACCAGGTAATTATAGATGGCATTGGCGTCCGTTACCCGCGTCAGGAAGAAATTGGCATCCGTAGGGAAGATGGTCTGGCAGCAAGGCAGTTTCCGGAATTCTTCCATCATGCGGGTACGTTCTTCCTGCAGGGATTTGATCCATTGCAGCACTTGCGGATGCTTGTACAGCATATGGATGGCTTCCTGCTGGGTAAGGCGGTTGACGTTGTAGGGATATTTGATCTTGTTCATCAGTCCGATGATTTCGGGGCTGGCAAAGGCCATGCCCAGTCGGATTGCTGCACATCCCCAGGCTTTGGAAAAAGTCTGAAGCACGATCAGATTGGGAAACTCGTCCAGCCGGGACAGGAAAGACGGAGCCTCGGAAAAGTCTGCATAGGCTTCGTCGACGATGACAATTCCCTGGAACTGCCGGAGCAGTGTCAGGATTTCCTCGTGGCTCAGATCGTTGCCGGTCGGGTTGTTGGGCGAACAGAGAAACATCAGTTTGGTCTGCTCGTCGGCTGCAGCCAGCAGGTCTGCTGCTTGAACTGGAAATGCTCGTCAAGCTTTACTTTACGGTATTCCACATCGTTGATGTCGGCACAAACCTGATACATGCCGTAAGTCGGGTCGATGGCTACCACATTGTCTGTTCCCGGACGGCAGAAGATGCGGTAGACCAGGTCAATGCCTTCATCGCTTCCGTTACCCAGGAAGATCTGTTCCTCACGCACTCCTTTAATCGGTGCGATCAGGGCTTTCAGCTCATTCTGCAACGGATCCGGATAACGGTTGTTGGGATTGTTATAAGGATTTTCGTTGGCGTCCAGAAACACGGAAGCCTCAATGCCTTTGTATTCATCGCGTGCAGATGAATACGGCTTCAGGGCGAGGATGTTCGGACGCACCAGTCTTGCAAGTCTTTCATGATTTATTTTTTGTCTGTTAAACGTACGGTAATCGCATTCTTGTGTGCATCCAAATATTCATTGGCAGCCATGATCTCAATAGCCGGGCCGATGGTACGGATTCCTTCCTGAGTTACTTCCTGGAAAGTGATCTTCCGGATAAAGCTGTCCAGACTTACACCGCTGTAAGCGCGGGCATAACCGTTGGTCGGAAGCGTGTGGTTCGTGCCTGATGCATAGTCGCCTGCACTTTCGGGAGAGTAGGAACCCAGAAATACGGATCCTGCATTGACTACCTTTTCTGCGAGTTCTGCGTAGTCTCTGGTTTCGATGATCAGGTGTTCTGGAGCGTAACGGTTCACCATTTGCAGAGCTTCTTCCGTGTTCTTCACCAGAATCAGTTTGCTGTGATCCAGTGAACAGGAAGCTATTTCCTTGCGCGGGAGTGCCTGCAGCTGGCGTTCCACTTCCTGAGCCGTTTGTTCCAACAGGCTTTCGGAAGTTGTGATCAGCAGAGACTGGCTGTCTCTTCCGTGCTCTGCCTGTGAAAGAAGGTCGGCGGCAACGAAAGTGGGATTTGCCGTTTCATCTGCCAGAACGGCTACTTCCGACGGTCCTGCCGGCATGTCGATAGCCACGTCCCGGAGTGAAACCTGCTGCTTGGCGGCGGTGACATACTGGTTGCCCGGTCCGAAAATCTTGTAGACTTTGGGAACGGTTGTGGTGCCGTAAGCCATGGCACCGATAGCCTGTACACCTCCGATCTTGAATACCCGGGTTACTCCCGCTACCTTGGCTGCATACAGAATGGCAGGATGAATTTTGCCTTCTCTGTCGGGAGGTGTGCAAAGGATAATTTCCTTGCATCCGGCAATCTGTGCCGGTGTAGCCAGCATCAGTACCGTAGAAAACAGGGGAGCCATGCCGCCCGGTATATAGAGTCCCACCTTCTCAATGGCTACGGCTTTCTGCCAGCAGGTTACTCCAGGCAGTGTCGTTACCTTTTTGGTTTCAAAGCGTTGTGCGGAATGGAAAGTCTTGATGTTATTCAAAGCCAGCAGGATGGCTGCCTTCAGTTCGATGCTGGTCAGCTTTTCAGCCTCGTCAAATTCTTCGGGCGTTACCTGAAGATTGTCCAGACGGACTTTGTCAAACTGTTCTTCGCAGTCACGTACGGCCTTGTCGCCTTCCGTGCGGACGCGGTTCAGAATTTCGCGTACCGTCTCGTTCAGGTCTTCTGAATTTAAGGTCGGACGTTTCAGTAATGCATCCCATTCGTCGGGATTGGGGTATCGGATGATGTTCATAGTTGTATGGAATAAGGTAAATGTCAGATAATCATTTTTCGATGGGAAGAACCAATATGCCTTGTGCACCGATGGCCTTCAGCTTTCCGATAATGTCCCAGAAGCGTTTCTGTCGAGCACCGTATGAATGCTGCTCCATCCTTCGGTGGCCAGCGGCATGATGGTCGGGCTTTTGATACCGGGCAATACTTCCAGAATGGCATCGATCTTGTCGGTCGGTACGTTCATCAGCACGTATTTCTTTTCTTCAGCTGCCTGTACGGCCTGTATGCGGAAGATCAGTTCGTTCAGAATTTCCTGCTTCTCTTCGCTGAGCTGCTTGTTGGCAATGAGCAGGGCTTCGCTTTTCATCACCACTTCCACTTCTTTCAGGTTGTTGCTGATGAGGGTAGATCCGGAACTTACGATATCGAAGATTGCATCGGCCAGTCCGATTCCCGGAGCAATTTCCACCGATCCGGTAATGACGTGGATATCTGCTTTGATCTGGTTTTTTTCGAGATAGCTTTGCAGGATGCCCGGATAGGACGTAGCTATTTTCTTTCCGTTGAACCATTCCGGTCCGTTGTATTCTGTTTCTTTGGGAATGGCCAGTGAGAGGCGGCATTTGCTGAATCCCAGGCGGTAGGCGATGTCGGCTTCTTCAGCCCGTTCTACGAATTCATTTTCACCTACGATTCCCAGATCGGCCACTCCGCTGGCAACGCATTGCGGGATATCGTCGTCACGCAGGAACAACACCTCTACCGGAAAGTTGGAGGACTGGGTGAGCAACGTACGTTTCGAAGTGGACAGCTTGATGTCTGCTTCGGCGAGAAGAGTCATTGTGTCTTCGAACAGACGACCTTTGGATTGTACAGCGATTCTTAGCATAGTATGAAATTTTAAATGTAAAAAAGAGGCTTACCGTCAATATATAACAGCAAGCCTCTTGTATCAGTTAACTACACACGTCGTCAGCCTACCGTTCATTCGTTAGGTAATGATGATGGTGGTGATGATGTGTAACTGTAAAAATCATGGTTCTTTTTTCTTTTAGTTTCCACAAAAGTAGAGACTACAAATTAAAAATCCAAATATTTTTAGGAAAAAACTTCGTAATCCACACATGCGCGGTCTTCCTTGGCCTCTTTCAGGATTCCGGCTGCAGCCAGATGATCGGGGTGCTGGGCATAGAAGCTGACGTCTTTCAGGCTGTCGAACTCACTTTCCAGACAGATGTCCCACTTTTCATCGGCATTACAGTTAAGACCGACAAAGATCTTCCGGATGACACTTATCTTGGAGGGCAGGGCCTCGATGGCTGCTTTGAAACGGTTCATGATGTCTAGTTTTTCCTCCTGAGGGAGACTTTCTTTCAATTTGAATAAAACAATGTGCTTGACCATAGTTGTTTTTTTTATGAATTATCGTATTTTTGTATAACATTGCAAATGTATAATTAATAATTGAAATATGCTATGATTATCATCGGAATTGCAGGAGGTACAGGCTCCGGAAAAACAACTGTAGTGAGAAAGATTGTAGAGAGTCTGTCGAAAGATGAAGTGGTAATCCTTCCTTTGGATTCATACTATAAGGACAGCAGCCATGTCCCTGTGGAAAAGCGTCAGGACATTAACTTTGACCATCCGAATGCATTCGACTGGGAACTGCTTTCGCAGCACATCGAGATGTTGCGTCGCGGAGAGGCGATCGAACAGCCGGTTTATTCTTTCCTGACCTGTACCCGTCAGCCGGAAACTGTTCATGTAGAGCCGCGCAAGGTGGTGATTATTGAAGGGATTCTGGCTTTGAGCGACCGGAAACTGTGTGAACTGATGGACTTGCGTATTTTTGTGGATGCTGATCCGGACGAACGCCTGATTCGGGTGATCCAGCGGGATGTCGTGGAACGCGGACGGACGGCCGAAGCGGTGATGGAACGTTATGTAAAGGTGCTTAAGCCCATGCACCTGGAATTTATAGAGCCTGCCAAACGCATTGCCGACCTGATCATTCCTCAGGGAGGTCATAACCGGAAGGCCATTGAAATCCTGAAAATGTATATTGAGAAGATCGTCGGCCGATGAAGTGGGGGAGGTTATGCTGTCTGTGTCTGCTGATAGGCTGTCTGCTGGCCTGCCATTCCGGTTCGAATCATTCGGAAGAAACGGGTGAGGAGAATGATTTGCCGCAAATCATTGACCGGGGAGAGCTGGTGGTACTGACGGTCAACGGTTCCACTTCCTATTTCAATTATCGGGGTGAACCGATGGGATTCCAGTATGAACTGGCTCAGCAGTTCGCGGCTTCATTGGGCGTCAAGCTGAAATTGAAGGTCGTGAAAAACACGGAAGAACTGGTCCGTCAGCTTCTGAATGGCGAAGGAGACCTGATCGCCTATAATCTGCCGGTGACGAATGCCCTGAAAGACAGTGTGATTTATTGCGGCGAGGCCAATATCACTCATCAGGTGGTGGTGCAGCGGAAAGGGAAGGATGCCTTGAAGAATGTTACCCAGCTGGTGGGCAAGGAGGTATATGTACAGCCCGGAAAGTATCAGGAACGTCTGATCAACCTGGACAAAGAACTGGGAGGAGGCATACAGATCCATACGATTGCTGCTGACAGTATTTCGGCGGAAGAACTGATTTCCTGGGTGGCAGAAGGCAAGATTGACTATACCGTTTCTACGGATGAACTCGCGAAGATCAACCGTACCTATTACCCGAACCTGAATATAGGCTGGCCATCAGTTTCGACCAGCGTGCTTCATGGGCTGTCCGGAAGTCTTCACCCCTGCTGGCACAGGCTGCGGACAAATGGCACAAGGAGAATATCAACTCGCCGGAATTTAAGGCCAGCGCCAAACGATACTTTGAACTTGACAAGCATGTTCCGCATGGCACGATTCTGTCTTTAAAGGATGGACGCATTTCACATTTCGATCAGCTATTCCGGACTTATGCCAAAGAAATCGGATGGGACTGGCGTCTGCTTGCGTCGTTGGCTTACGTGGAATCAAACTTTGATCCGAAAGCTGTGTCGTGGGCCGGAGCAAAAGGACTGATGCAGTTGATGCCGGCTACGGCCCGTTCTTTCGGAGTTCCGGCCGGAAAAGAACAGGATCCTGAAGAAAGTGTCAAAGCAGCGGTTAAGTATATTGCGGCCTTGCAGCAGTCTTTCGGAAAGGTAAAAGACAAGGACGAGCAGGTGAAGTTTGTTCTGGCTGCCTATAATGCGGGAGTCGGTCACGTGACTGATGCGATGGCTTTGTCAGAGAAATATGGCCGGAGCAGCACGGTCTGGGAGCATCATGTGGCACACTATATGCTTCTGAAAAGCAATGAGGAATTTTATCAGGATCCGGTATGTAAGAACGGTTATTTCCGTGGGACGGAAACCTATAATTTTGTCAAGCGGGTGATTGCTCTGGCAGATGATTACCGGAAAAAGATAAAATAAGGGCAGGTTATTTGAACATATTGATAATCTTGTTCAGATTGACGGGATCGATTACACCGCTCTGCCGCCATACCTGCTTCCCGTTCTTAAAAAGAATCAGCGTGGGTATAGTCTGAATGAAAAATGGGAGGCTACGGAGGGATTCTTGTCTATATCAACCTTGATGACGTGCATAGCTTCTCCTTGCAGGTCTTTAATCTTTTTCAAGACCTTGACCATTGTCTGACAAGGCGCGCACCATTCTGCATGAAAGTCCACAAGCACAGGCTCAGGTGAAGAGATCAGTTCATCAAAGGTTTCCATAACTCCCAAATGTTATAGTTTTTACTTATTTTCTAGTTATAACATTTGGAGGTTATTTTTGTTCAGGTTATTTTTTACTTATAAATATGGAAAATGCGGGTCATCATTTTCCATTTTTCATTCGACGTGTCTTCGGGCGAACATTTCTGGAAGCGCGAAACGAAAGCTTCCCATTCAGCCTGCCGGGGAAGCGTTGCCAGCCGTTCCATGGCTGTGTCCCAGTCAAAGTCAAGAGGAGTTTCCACAATCATGAAGAGTCGTTCCTCCAGCTGGTAAAGTTCCATTTCCAGAATGCCGATGGTGTGGAAGCCTTCCAATATTTCCGGCCACATTTCTGATTCACTGTGGTATATCTGATAAGTTCTGATGAGTTCAGGATCATTTTTCAGATCGAGAGTCTGACAATACCGTTTGGTGGGTTGTCCGAAATTACGGGTGGGGTATCCTTGTGTCATTTTCGGGAGATTAAGTGATTAAACAATCAGACACAGATCTCCGGGAAGCAGAATGTCCTCCATGAAATCTGTGTCTGTCTATATAAAAGGATTGGAAATTATTTCTTCAGGTTCGGAGTGTAGCGTGCATTCAGACCGTCTACAATTTCCTGAGTGATATCGAAAGCTTTGTCTGCATACAACAGGTTATCGAAACCGCTGTTGCTGATGATCAGGCTGTATCCCTTAGTCTTGTTGTAGATTTTCAGGAAAGAATTGATGGAGTCTCTCAGCTGCAGGCTGTTCTTCTGGTTTTCATCGGCCAGTTCTTTGCTGAGTTTTTCCTGCAACTGTTGCAGTTCCTGCTGCTGTTTCATCAGGCGGGCCTGCTGTTGCTGTGCGCTTTCCTGACTTACAAAGCCGTTGTTTTCATATTTTCTCTGGAAGTCTCTCATGGCTGCATCCAGAGCTTTTGCCTTTTCGTTCAGGGTCGTACGGATATTTTCTTCTTTCTGGATCATCAGTTCGTTCAAGTCATTCCAGAAACGGTATTTAGTCAGTAATGAGTCAATTTCCACATAAGCGATTTTCATGCCTTCCACACTTCCTCCTGCAGCAGGAGCAGCCGGGGCGGGAGTTGTGTTCTTATTTTCTGTACACTGAGTGAACAGGAATACGATAGCCAGTGCTAACAGACCTTTCAAGATGTTTTTTGCTTTTTCATAATCAATGTAATAAGTATCATTTTTGTTAGTTATTCGTTTCTTCGGCCAGACTTCTCCGTTCGGGGATTGCGTGCGGGTTGTCTTTCTGTGCTTCCCGGTCTTGTGACTGAACGCATCCGATGCCTCTTTTGCGCATGGCTTTGCTTCCGCTGACATGGGTATTCGGGAAACGGCCATTCTTCTTAAAAAGAATTTTCACGGATAATAGTGCTATGCAGATAGCAACTATTAACATTGTTATAAGGATAATCTTGAGCATTTCTATTAATTTTGTGCTGCAAATATATAGTTTTTGTCACTATGTCTGTTGGCTTTGGCTTGAAAAAAGTATTTATACAGCTTTAAACCCTGTATTTAACTTATTTTTGCGAAATAAAGAACGGATTATTTACTTCAACGAATGAATTTGTATGGAAAAAAAGGATTTGAAACCAGCATCGGTGTTTCACTATTTTGAAGAGGTTTGTCAGGTTCCCCGTCCTTCCAAGAAGGAAGAAAAAATCAGAACTTATCTGGTAAACTTTGCGGTATCTCATGGTCTGGAATATCAGATGGATGAGGCAGGAAATGTTCTGATCAGAAAAGCTGCCTTCCCGGGTAAGGAAAATCTGAAGAAAGTAGTTTTGCAGTCACACATGGATATGGTGTGTGAGAAGAATCGCGATACAGTACATGATTTTGAAAAAGATCCGATAGAAACTTATGTAGACGGTGAATGGCTGAAGGCGAAAGGTACGACACTGGGAGCCGACAATGGTATCGGTGTAGCTACTCAGCTGGCAGTACTGGCTGACAAGGATATGTACATGGACCGCTGGAATGTTTGTTCACTGTGGATGAAGAAACAGGACTGACCGGTGCTTTTGCCTTGAAGGAGGGATTCATGAGCGGAGATATCCTGATCAACCTGGATTCGGAAGATGAAGGCGAGCTCTTTATCGGATGTGCCGGTGGAGCAGGTACGACTGCCACTTTCCCCTGTCCGATGGTAAAGGCTCCGGAAGGATATTTCTTTTTCCGTGTAGCTGTCAAAGGTCTGACCGGAGGACATTCAGGAGATGATATCAATAAAAACCGGGCTAATGCAAACAAGCTGCTGAACCGCTATCTGATGCAGCTGATGGATCGGTATGACCTTCACCTGTGTGAGATTGACGGAGGAAATCTGCATAATGCCATTCCCCGTGAAGCACATGCGGTCTGTGCTGTGCCGATGAAGGATAAGGAATCTGTACGGTGGATCTGAATGTTTTCCTGGCTGAAGTGGAAAACGAATACGCTGTTACGGAACCGAATCTGACCATGGAGCTGGAATCGGAAACAGCCTGTGCGGAAGTGATGGACAAAGAAGCCATGAAGCGTTTCCTCCATTCCATCTATGCGGTACACAACGGAGTGTATGCCATGAGTCAGGATATCCCGGGACTGGTGGAAACTTCTTCCAACCTGGCTTCCATCAAGCAGCGTGACGGAAAGATTGTAGTAGTAACCAGTCAGCGCAGTTCCATCCTTCTTCGCGGAAAGATATGTCACAGATGGTTCGTTCAGCTTTCATTCTGGGTGGAGCTGACGTGGAAACCGGAGACGGTTATCCGGGCTGGAAACCGAATCCTTCTTCCGAAATCCTGAATGTGGCAGTGGAAAGCTACAAGCGTCTGTTCGGTACCGAGCCGAAGGTGAAAGCTATTCATGCCGGACTGGAATGCGGTCTGTTCCTTGAAAAGTATCCTTCACTGGATATGGTTTCATTCGGACCGACCTTGCGCGGTGTGCATTCTCCTGACGAACGGATGCTGATACCGACCGTAGAAAAATTCTGGAATCATCTGCTGGATGTACTGGCACATATACCGGAGAACGCATGATCAGCCTGAAAACTTTTTTAAGCGGGTTGGCGCTTTTCTGCTGCGCTAGCCCCTTCCCAGGCTCAGGACAAGTTCCGGGTGATGGAATATAATGTGGAGAATCTGTTTGACTGCAGCCATGACTCCCTGAAGAACGATTATGAGTTTCAGCCGGACAGCCCAAGAGGATGGACGAAGGCCCGCTATTATGACAAGCTGGCTAAAATAGCCAAAGTGATCCTGGCGGCGGGAGACAAGCAGGTTCCTGATCTGGTGGGATTGTGCGAAGTGGAGAACGAACACTGCGTACAGGATCTGGTGAAGAACTCTCCTTTGCGTGATGCCGGCTATGACTTTGCCATTACCCAGTCTCCGGACGAACGGGGTATTGACGTGGTATTGCTGTATCAGCCTGCCACGTTTCGTCATCTGTCTACCATGCCATCGGCATTCCCAGCAAGGAGATTGACCGCCGGCCTACCCGTGACATTCTGCATGTGTCCGGACGGATTGTGACCGGAGATACGCTGGATGTATTTGTCTGTCACATGCCATCCCGTTCAGGCGGCGAGAAGCAGAGTGAACCTTATCGTCTTTTCACGGCAGGTTATCTAAGACGGGCTGCAGACTCTGTGATGGCAGTTCGTCAGCATCCCAATGTGATCGTAATGGGAGACTTCAACGATTATCCTTCCAACCGTTCCATTGCAGAAGTAATCGGAGCCGTCAGACCGGGCGATCAGATAGAGAAGACCCGCCTGTATAATCTGATGGACGGCAAGGAAGGCGGAACTTATCGTTATCGCGGAGAGTGGGGAACACTCGATCAGATGATGGTAAGCGGCTATCTGCTGGAAGGTAACGAACGTATCCGTGCCAAATATGAAGATGCACAGATCCTGAAATTTCCTTTCCTGCTCGAAGAAGACGACCGGTATGGGGGCGAGTCACCGTCGCGTACATACTGGGGAAAGAAATATCATGAGGATACAGTGACCATTTGCCGGTGTTGCTGGAACTGGAACTGAAGGAAGAATAAGAACCTGAATTCCTGAAATCAGATAAGAGGGCGATGAAGTTTCGAAAGATATTTCATCGCCCTTTTTGGGTGAATAACGATCCGGCAGATATATAGTCTTGTCAGAATTTTACTGCCGTTTGTCGCACATATTATCTTTCTGTAAGATTAAATCATTGGTATTTAGTCTGTTATTCTGTCGCTCAAGTTTGTATTCCTTGTCTGCCCGTTTTGCAGATTCCTCCCTAACTTTGCCTTAAACTTTAAATAAAAGATATCATGAAGAAAAACTTTTATGCAGCTATGCTGGGAGCAGGTCTGTTATTGACCGGGTGTCAGAATCAGCCATCGGCCCGTCATCTGTGGGTAGCCGATGTGCGCGAAGCAATCCGTACGGAAACTCCGGTTTCCTTAAAAGAAGATGTGGCGTCTGTTTCTTATGTTCCTCTTGAAACAGCGGATTCCTGCCTGATCAGTAATGTAAGCAATCTGGTGATGGATGATGAATTTATTTTTGTAG
>ENA-OQHA01000657-OQHA01000657.1-human-gut-metagenome-genome-assembly--contig:-NODE-657-length-16358-cov-5.119278_pt1 | contig 16358 bp, 17 predicted proteins | sample MGYA00242558_ERZ504707 | MGnify/ENA primary metagenome ERZ504707 (study PRJEB26092, sample SAMD00036197) | human gut metagenome | host: Homo sapiens | study: EMG produced TPA metagenomics assembly of...
TTGTCCAATACAGCGTACATAGGTTGTTTATTATGAATGAGTTTGGTCACCCATAATATAATGAATAATTCTATTTGTACGCTGTTTGACAACATTTTAATTGATATACATAAGTTTAAATCACTTCTATAGCTAACTTATCTGCTGCAAATATAACAATAAGTGTATAACATACAATCTACATCGTCCCTAAATAGTGCATAAAACGAAGTAATTCAGGTATCTTTTATTTCATGACTATTTCCCTATAGCTCACTTATATACTCGTAAAGCTTCTTATAAAACGCATGCTTGGTCAATGTGGAAGCATCGCCCAGAATAATCAGTTTCATACGGGCACGGGTGATGGCTACGTTCATGCGGCGCAAGTCATTGAGGAAACCAATCTGACCGTCTTCATTGGCACGTACCAGACTGATAAGAATCACATCACGCTCCTGCCCCTGAAAGCCGTCCACCGTATTGATAGTTATCAAGGAGCGATAAGGCTTGAAAAACGCATCTTTCTTTACCAGCTGACGCAAATACTGCACCTGAGCCTTATAAGGAGAAATCAATCCCACATCAATCCGTTCTTCTAAAAAGCGTTCCCGACCGATTTTCGTGATGTACTCCTTTAACTGACCGATGGACAATTCAGCTTCCGGTTTATTGATTCGTCCGTAGTTTTCACCTACAAACTCCTCGTTGCAGTCCATGCCTTCCGTATTTACCCACTCTATCGGCGTGTCAAAATCCAGAATGCTACGGTATTTCACCTCAGGAGCTGACTGCAACATTCCTCCATAAAACCAGTCAGACGAGAAACGCATAATTTCGTCGTTCATACGATACTGTACCTTCAGCAAGGATACCACCTCCGGCTTGTTTTTCACGATGGCCTGCATCAATGTATGCCCTAACCCCGCACGCAAGGCTTCCGGATTCTTTACCGTAGGCGGCAACTGACAATGGTCGCCAGCCAAAATCGCCCGGTCGGCTTTACGAAGCGGAATCCAGCAGGCTGCTTCCAATGCCTGAGCCGCCTCATCGATAAATACCGTTCCGAACTTCTGTCCGGTGAGCAAGCGGTTGGCACTACCCACCAGCGTGCAGGCAATCACCCTCGCTTCACTGAATAAGGATTCATTGATACGGATTTCCAGTTCCGTGGCGCGGTCTTTCAGTGAATTGATTTTTTGCCGGATACTTCCCGGTCATTTCCTTTCCGGCTACGGGTATACAGTTCACGAATCGCCTTACGGATACTCCATAACTGGGGATAGTCGGGATGTGACTCAAAACGACGTTCGTACGTAAACGACAGCATCTTATCGTTTACCCGACTGGGATTTCCGATACGGAGCACGCTGACACCACGGTCTACCAACTTTTCACTAATCCAGTCGACAGCCATGTTACTCTGAGCACATACCAATACCTGATTTTCACGATGAAGTGTTTCATAAATAGCCTCTACCAGCGTAGTGGTCTTACCTGTTCCAGGAGGACCGTGCACAATGGCCACATCCTTGGCATGCAAGACTTTATTCACTGCTTCATCCTGTGTGGCGTTCAACCAGGGGAAACGTACGGGTTGAAACGAAAAAGTAGATACAGGCTGCGTACCATGAAAAATATCCCTTAACTCTGCCAGTCGGTTGTTCTTGGCAGAAATGACCTGCTTCAGTGCCTCGAACATCAGGCGATAGCTGGTTTCATCAAAATAGAGTTGTACCCCGACCACTTCTTTACTCTGCAGCGTAAGCAGTGCATTGGCATCCGGCAAGATGACTACCATGCGGTCTTCCTCCACGTAATTCACCGTAGCTACGAAATTCAGGTAAGTCAGTTTCCCCGACATATCCTGCGTAAAGAAACAAACCGGTTTCCCATATTCAAACAGATGCTCTATCTCTTTGTCTTCTTTTCGTTCTACCTCAATGACCAACTGATTCAAGCATTGTAATAGCTCCGGCCTAACGATAACGGATACCAGCACATGCCCCGTTTGATTTTCCGACCAATTCCCATCAGCTCCGTCTGCTGCTGGAACTGCTCCTTTTCGTATTCATACTCTAATTTCAGCAATTCATAGTGATGCTGCAAGTATAAAACAGGCGATTTTATTTGAGTACCTTCCTTATTCATTTCCTTCTACATTTGAATTGGTTTCTGCCAGCATCTGGCACGCGACTTGCTCTGCGTCACCACATAGACACCTGTAAAAATCAACAACGCCGCTACAATCTTCACCCAACCGAAAGTTGCCATACCGGCAAGTACGGCTACACAACTTCCTACAACCGGCTGCATGTAGTTATACATACTGACTACCGTAGGACGCAAGGACTTCTGACCGACCAGCATCAAAATATAAGCCACATACGTACCAAAGAGTATGACATAACCGACTTCCAGCCAGACTTCTACCGGGAAAGATACCCAGTCCATCACTGAAAAGTCATGATAAGAGAAAGGTATAAAGCATATCGCCGCATAAGTAAACATCCATTTCATCAACGTAATCACGTGATAACGCGCAATCAGCTTCTTAAAAATGGTCAGATAGCAGGCAAAACTAATCTGAGCTGCCATGCAGAGGGCGTCCCCCCATACGCTGCCCCCTTCTGCATCTCCTCCCCGGTTGCTCAGAATCAAGGTCAATGCACCGATGGACCCGAGAAATATTCCAACCACCTTTTTCGGAGTGACGGGTTCTTTCAGGAAGAGAGCCGCTAAAATCATGGTCACAATCGGCATGGTAGTAGTCATAATAGACGCATCGACCGGAGAAGTAAGTGACAAGCCGAATGTAAAACATCCCTGATTGCAGACAATACCCAACAAGGAAGCAAAGAACAGCATCAGCAAATCGTGCGGATTGACCTTCTCCTGCTTTACGAAGAAAGAAGTAGCCCAGAAACACACGGCCGCTCCTATCATACGCATATTCGCCAGTGTGAGTCCGGTAATACCCGCTTCCATGGCTGCCTTGCTACCGCGACATCAATCCCCACATGCTTGCAGCCAATAACAATGAAATATGAGCTTTTACAGAACCTTTCATGATTTCGTCTTTTTAAATTTCTGCAAAGTTACGAGGATTTTGAAAAAAAGGCCGGTCGGGCGTTGATTTATTCCCGGGAATTTTCTATTTTTGTTTGACGCGTTAAAAAATACAGTCCATGAAAAGCAAGCTGAATATATCAAGCGCATTGAGATAAAGGCTTATGGGGCCGGAAAAACATTGCCTGGGATTTACGCCCGGATGTAAACATCCTGAGTGGAGTAAACGGTATCGGAAAAAGTACGATTCTGAACAACTCTGTCCGTCGGCTGAGTGATTTGGAAGGAGGAGCCTGAGTAATGGCATTCATTTGGGAGTGTCTTTCACTTTCTATCCGGAAGATGCCACTTATATCCACTTCGATGTGATAAGAAGTTTTGACCGTCCGCTACTCAGTTCCGGATTATTGGAAAAAATCGGTAACCAGAATGTCAAAACTGAACTCGACTGGCAGCTTTATCTCCTGCAGCGACGCTATCTGGATTATCAAGTGAACATCGGCAACCGGATTATCGAGCTTTTGACCAGCGGCAAGCCCGAAAACCAGGCCAAGGCAACCGAAATCTCTCTGCCTAAAACCCATTTCCAGAACCTGGTAGACGACCTGTTCAGTGAAACGGGAAAAAAGATTCTCCGCCAGAGCAATGAAATACAGTTTGAACAAGACGGCGACATATTAACCCCTTATCAGCTTCTTCTGGTGAAAAGCAGATGCTGGTCATCCTGCTCACCGTACTGGTGCAGGACAACCAACCATGTACCCTCTTTATGGACGAACCCGAAATCTCACTTCATGTAGAATGGCAGCAACGGCTTATCTCGCTCATCCGAAGCCTGAATCCGAATGTACAAATTATACTGACTACCCATTCTCCGGCACTTATCATGAACGGATGGATGGACGCCGTTACCGAAGTGAGTGACATTACAACCCTTTAAAAACATGTAGCCGTATGGGAAAAAGACTGACTGAAAACCTTTCTTCCCTGTACATTGGAGCGGCTAACAGCCTTAAGCCAAGCGTGCAAGAAGAAAAATCGTGGCCTACGTAGAAAGCTATGATGATATTTCTTTCTGGAGATCCATACTTGCGGAATACGAAGACAATACCCGCTATTTCGAAGTCATGCTCCCCTCTCAGACTTCATTGGCTAAAGGTAAGAAAACCGTACTGATGAACCAGCTCGGGAAGCAATTAGGCGAAAATATGATTGCCTGCGTAGACAGCGATTATGACTACCTGTTGCAAGGACGTACCAACACCTCCCGATACATCATCGAAAATCCCTACGTAATGCAGACCTATGCATACGCCATTGAGAACTACCATTGCTATGCCGAAGGGTTGCATGAAATCTGCGTCATGGCTACACTGAACGACCATAAGCTGATTAATTTCCCGGAATTCATGAAACTTTATTCCCAGATAGCTTATCCGCTGTTTGTATGGTCTGTCTGGTTTTACCGGAAACATATTCTGTCAGAATTCTCCCTGCTGGACTTCTGTTCCTATGTAAAGCTTGATCAGGTTAGCACTCATCATCCGGAACGAAGTCTGGAAACCATGGCCAAAAAGGTCAACCGCAAGCTGCATGACTTGGAACGCCATCATCCGGAAGCACTGGAAGAAATTGAAAGCATGAAAAAAGAATTCGACCGCTTGGGAGTTCATCCAGACAATACCTATATGTTTATTCAAGGCCATCACATTATGGACAATGTAGTGTTGCGACTGCTCATTCCCGTATGTACCGTACTCCGCCGGGAAAGAGAACAGCAAATCCATGACCTGGCCCTCCACGACATGCAGCTTCATAACGAGCTGACCAGCTACCAGCGAAGTCAGGTAGGCGTGGAAGTCGTTATCCACCGAAACAGTTTCTACAAGAACTCTCCTCTGTACCAGATGATACGGAGAGACATCGAGAAATTTCTCAAAATCATCCGTTAGCTGGCATTTCCCTATCCAATTATAGGAAATCCCCTACAAAAGAATGGGCGTTTTCATCTTGACCGGAGAATTTTCTTCCGTTAACTTTGTGCTATCAACAAAGCTGGAGGAATCACACTCTCAGCCGGAAAAGACAATGCTTATGAGAACAAGAACATTTATTCTTTGCCTGCTGGCCCTTTGCCTGAGCACAATCCGGGGCTACGCATCCGTCTGGGCGACTTCCGGGTCAATGCCCGTTTCCTGACCGACCGAATGGCCTTTGAACTGCACCTCAACAGCAACCAGTACAACGACCTGTACGAAATCAATTACGACTTTCTCTGCAATATAGGTCCATACGTTTCTGGCATTGCCGTTGCCGACACTCGTGCAATGGATGCATATTACCGTTACCTGGACGAACGAAACGACGACCTGCGATGGGTACTTTCACAAGCCGAATACGTACGCTTCATCGATATTGAATATTTCTTCCGTCCCATTTATGCCATCAACAACGTATGCTATCTGCGTGTGTATAAAATTTATCCGAACAGAACCCATTTCTACTTCGGACCTCCCCGTCATTACCTGACCTACAGGGGCGGACATTGCCGGGCACATTTCGGGGGAGTAAGCTACTACCGGCGTAACTATCCTGCACGCTACCACCATCCGGTGTACAGCCGCCCGTGCCGAGTCAGTCCGCAGATGCGACCGCACGACTTTGCCGGACCACGTCCGGGAAATCGTCCTCCGCAGAAGCCCAACTGGAAACCTGCCCCCCGTCCGGACCGGAGACCTGTCTCAGTGGGCAAACCGAATTATCGCCCGCCTCAGCATTCAGACCACAAACCGCAGGCACGCCCGCCTCACAATACTCACAAAAGCCCAGGCTTCAGGCCTCAGGAAAGACCAACCCGACGCCCGGAGGTAAGTCCCGACAAGATGCGTCCGAAACAAATCCGGGGAAAAAGCAACATGAAAGAAAAAGAGCGTAAATCTCTCTCCAAACGATTATAAATAAAAAAGTGCTGAATCAGGAATCATCTTTTCCAGGTTCAGCACTTCCTTTTATATCAAAAAGTCTCAGACTAAGCGGATACCCCCTTCTTCCAGCACCACCAGTCTTTTCTTATATAAATCACCGACCGCTTTCTTGAAAGTCTTCTTACTCACACCGAAGGTCTGGTAAATCACCTCCGCATCGGTCTTATCATTCAGCGGGGTAAAGCCGTCATTATCCTTAATGTACTGAAGCAATACTTCGGAAAAATCGTCCACCTTCCGGGCACCGGCCTTCTGCAATTCCAAATCAATCTTTCCATCCGGACGTACCTGTTTCACGAAAGCACTCAGGTGCATTCCTGCTTCCAAAGGCTGGAACACCTCGTTATGGAACAGCATACCGCTAAACTGATTTTCTACAATCACCTTGTAGCCTAAATCCGTACGCTGCCATACCATGACATTTACTTCCTGTCCCGGCTGGTACTCTGGCTTCTCCGTAGAAAGATAATGCTCCACCTTGGCAGAAGCTACAATGCGGTAACTTTCTTCATCCAGATGCACATGCACCACATAGCGCTTTCCTTTCTGCATCTTCATCTTCTGCTCACGGAAAGGCACGAACAAGTCTTTCATCAGTCCCCAGTCAAGAAAGGCGCCGAACTGATTGACCCATGCCACCTGCAGACAGGCAAACTCACCCACCTGTACATAAGGCTGCAGCGTAGTAGCGACCAGACGTTCCTCCATATCGAGGTAGATAAATACATTCAGGATGTCTCCCGGTTTGGTACCTTCGGCACATAACGTTTCGGAAGCAAGATTTCACCGTCCTCATCTCCATTGAGGTATACGCCGAAGTCCACTTCCTTCACTACTTCCAGCTGATTATATTTTCCTAATTTTATATGACTCATAACAACTCTTTATTTCCGCCAAAGATAGCATAAAAAACTCATATACTCACACTGCCTTCCCTATAAAGAAAAACTAAAAATATTTTTATTTTTACGCCGCAAAGTAAGTGGTAAACCGCCGTGACTTGTTTTATAGGAAAAACATACATCATTAAACTTTATATCTATGAAACTCTACACTATTTTAGGAAGTTTTCTGGGACTCTCTTTGTGCATGACCATCGCTTCGTGCCACTCTCCCCAACCAACCAGTGAAATCACATGGAGCACCTTCAACATCCGCTACGACAATCCCTACGACAGTCTGAACAGCTGGACATACAGAAAGGACACCGTAGCCAATTTCATCAAGGCACAAAATCTGGACATTGTAGGTATGCAGGAAGTCCTGCACCACCAGCTTGAAGACCTGAAAGCCCGTCTGCCAGAATATGCCGAAGTCGGCGTGGGACGGGAAGACGGAAAGACACAAGGCGAATATGCCCCTCTGTTCTATAAAAAAGACCGTTTTGAATTACTGGACAACAACACCTTCTGGCTGTCACAATACCCCGACAGTGTAGGATTCATCGGATGGACGGTGCCTGCACCCGTATTGCCACCTGGGCCAAGCTGAAAGACAAGACCAACGGAAAAATCTTTATGGCCATCAATACGCACTTTGACCATGTGGGAACAGAAGCCCGTAAAAAAGGTGCTTTGCTGATTATTGAGAAAATAAAAGAAATTGTAGGCGACCAGCCTGCCGTAGTTACCGGAGACTTCAACGTATCCGACCAGTCGGAAGCCTACCAGACCATCACCGGCAACAGCTTCGTGCTGAAGGATGCACATAAGACAGCTCTCCAGCAAGAAGGTGCCAGCTATACCTTCCATGACTTCGGACGCATTCCTGCTGACTCTTGTGAGAAAATTGACTTCATATTTGTCACTCCCCCAATAGAGGTACAGCGCAGCTACATTCCTGAAGAAAACCGGGAGGCAAAGAAATTCCTTTCCGACCATAATCCGGAAATCGTACACCTTTCTTTCTAAAAAGACTGATAAATCGAGGAAAAAATTATCCCGTCCGCCGGTACACATACCGGGACGGGATTTTTTAATATTATACGATGCGTCCGTCTACCAGATGAATGGTACGGTCGGTCTGCGTGGCCAGCTCCTCATCGTGCGTAACGATGACAAAAGTCTGCCCTAACTTGTCACGCAGTTCAAAGAACAACCGATGCAATTCTCCCTTGTTCTGCGTATCCAGACTTCCGGAAGGCTCGTCCGCCAAGATTACCGAAGGATGATTCATCAAGGCACGGGCTACAGCCACACGCTGCTTTTCGCCACCCGAAGTTCTGCCGGCTTATGTGTGGCCCGCTCCGACAATCCCAGAAAATCCAATAAATCCAATGCTTCCTTTCGGGCAGTTCCCGCCGACTTGCTTGAATCAAAGACGGCATCATGACATTCTCTACCGCCGTAAACTCAGGCAACAGCTGGTGAAACTGAAAAACAAAACCGATTTCCCGGTTCCGGAAGGCAGAAAGTTCTTTTTCTTTCAGACGGTTCACCTCCGTACCGTTCAATATAATTCGTCCTCCGTCCGGCTTGTCGAGTGTACCCATAATTTGCAGCAAGGTAGTCTTTCCCGCCCCACTGGGCCCCACAATACTGACCACTTCACCTTTCCCGATTTCAAGGTCAATCCCCTTCAACACCTGAAGCGCACCAAAACTTTTGGTTATCCCTTCCAACTGAATCATACGACTTTACAATTTACGAATTACATACTCCGCCAGATAGCATCCGAATACGGCCGGCATATAGCTGACGGTTCCTGCGGTAGACTTCTTGTTCTGCTCATCATCTACCAATATCACGGCATTTGCGTCGGCCTGTTCCGTGCTGAATACCACCGGCAGCTTCCGCTTCATACCCATTTTCTGCAGACGCTTACGCACCGCCTTGCTCAACCCACAATGATACGTATCCCACAAATCCGCAAAACGAATCTGCGTGATATCCCGTTTGGCTCCGGCTCCCATGCTGCTGACAATCTTCAATCCGCGTTGCAAGGCATGATATATCAGATAGCACTTAGGAGCTACCGTATCAATGGCATCTACCACAAAATCAAACGCCGCACTGTCCAGCAGTTCAGGTATAGCCTCATCTTTCAGGTAAACCGGCAACACAGTCAGCTCCAATTCCGGATTAATATCCCGGAAACGTTCAGCCAGCACCTCTGCCTTTGGACGTCCGATAACGGAATGAGTGGCCGGCAACTGACGGTTGATGTTACTCGGCTGTACCGTATCGGCATCTACAATCGTCATCCTTCCCACTCCGGCACGGCAAATCATTTCAGCCGCATACGCACCTACTCCTCCCAGGCCTACCACCAGCACGTGCGCCTTACGCAGACGCTCCATCTTCTCTTCACCTAACAGCAATTCCGTGCGCTGCTGCCATTCTTTCTTATTTTCTTCGCTCATGAATCTTTCTTAAACCATTTATAAAACCAGTTGCCCACCTTGTCATAATACTGCGTTTCGGCCCATCCACGCGGATCGGCAAAACTTAACGCCTCATTCGGGTCACCCTTCTGGTCAGGATACAGCAGCATGATACTGTTGTTATTAAAATATCTGGATACCTGCATGGGCAAGCGTTCAAAAGAAGAATCGTACGAAATAGACCCTCTTCGTGAGCTGACAATGACCAGCAGATGATCGTAATTCACCTGTCCTGTAATAATCAGCAAGTCGTCCCAGTTATCCAGTTCCTGGTATTCCGTCATCACATCCTTGTGCTTCTTCTGGATATATCCCTTGATATACCCCAAAGTCTGGGGATGGGCAAAGAAATGCAGGCGGCATCCCAGCTGACTGCTCATACGGCACAAGTGCGTAATCCATTTCACAAAGCCATGCTCAAATTCCGATTTGGGAGGCACCGCCACGATGATGCGCCGCAGTGTATTGACCGGCATCAAGAAGCGAGCAATCATCACCTGTTGATAAGTATTTTTCAGCAAATCTTCCGTCAGGTTACCGAAGAACGAATCCACGATATTGGCCTTGTTGTGCAAACCAATGACAATCGTAGTTGCTTCAGTTTCCTTGGCTGTATGCAAAATACCCGTAGCAATGTTCAAGTCGAAGCGCGACACCGTCTTCAGAAAGACATTGGCCGATGCAGCAATCTGAGCCGCCCTTTCCAGGCTTCTCTTTCCCCGCATCTCCAGCCGGACAGAATCATTGTTATCATTAATCACATTCAGTGCCACCAGATTGTCCGTCCGCTTTTCATCACGTACCACCAGCGCCAGCTGCATCAGTTTATCCAGTGTGTCCGGATTGGCCACAGGAATCAGGATACGCTCCTTTTGCTGTTCTTTTTCTTCATCCAGCTCTGCATCATCCATCGCAATTCGTTTGGCCGCATGTTCCGTAATAAACGAGCTGACCACACACGTCACCAGAATCAGCAGAATGGTACCATTCAGTACATCTTCGTTCAACAAGCGCTCTCCACTGGGCAGAATAATGTTGTAACCCACCAGTACCGCCGCCAGGGTAGCCGCAGCCTGCGCATTACTCAGTCCGAACATCAGTTCCCGTTCTACTGCCTTCATGCGATATATTTTCTGTGTCAGCCACGATGCAATCCATTTGCCTAACAGTGCCACCACAATCATGACACCAGCCACCTTAATGGAATCGATATGGCCGAACAACACATTCACGTTTATCAGCATTCCCACCCCGATAAGGAAATAAGGAATAAACAACGCATTTCCCACAAACTCCAGGTGACTCATCAGCGGAGAAACATGCGGAATCAGACGGTTCAGAACCAGCCCGGCCAGGAAGGCGCCTAAGATTCCTTCCATACCTATCAGCTCCATCAATCCGGCCCCCAAGAAGACCATGGCCATCACAAAGATATACTGTACCACCTGGTCACTGTAACGACGGAAGAACCAGCGTCCGATGCGAGGGAAAGTCAGCATAATCACTACGCTCAGCACAATGACCTTTAGCAGCAGCCAAACCCAGAACATCCCTGAAGTTTCCTCTTTATACATACCTGCAATAACAGCCAAGACCAACAAGGTCAGCGTATCCGTCACCGCCGTTCCTCCTACCGCAATGCTGACAGCCCGCTGCCGGTTGATACCGTAACGAATCACAATCGGATAAGCTATCAAAGTGTGCGAGGCATACATACTGGCCAGCAGCACAGAAGTAATCAGTCCGTACCCCAGCAAGTTCAGGTTGGTCCACACACCAATACCCAGCGGGAAGATAAAGGCCAGCAAGCCCAATACCGTAGCCTTCACACGGATACTCTTGAAATCCTCCATGTTCATTTCCAGTCCGGCCAGGAACATGATATAATACAGTCCCACCTTACCGAAAAGCTCAAAGCTGCTGTCGCGCGCCAGAATATTGAATCCATGTTCCCCGATAACGATACCGGCTAGAATCATTCCGATGATGTGCGGAATACGCAGACGTTCCAGAACAATCGGAGCAAACAAGATAATTACCAGCACCAAAAAAAAGATCCACGTAGGATCAGTGATGGGAAAATCTATATTGAGATGAACCAAATCTAACAAATCTTTCATATATGAGGGGCTGTTCGGTTTAAATTTATGGACAAAAATACGAAAAAAGTTCCGTATTTCCCCTTTGGTATTCCAAAATGTTTTAATTTTGCGGTTCAAAGGATACAAGGAGAAGACAAAAGTATCTAACTAAAATACAGAAAGCAATACAATCACGGAATTTATTAACTTAAACAAGAAACATAAGAAATGAAAGTAGCAATTGTTGGTGCAAGCGGAGCCGTAGGACAGGAGTTCCTGCGTGTGCTCGATGAAAGAAACTTCCCGGTAGATGAACTGCTGTTGTTCGGATCTTCAAGAAGTGCCGGACGAAAATACACTTTTCGCGGAAAAGAAATCGAAGTAAAACTTCTGCAGCACAACGATGATTTCAAAGGAGTAGACATCGCCTTTACGTCAGCCGGTGCGGGAACTTCTAAGGAGTTTGCAGAAACCATCACTAAATACGGTGCAGTGATGATTGACAACTCCAGCGCTTTCCGTATGGAAAACGATATTCCTCTGGTAGTGCCTGAAGTCAACGCAGAAGACGCGCTGAACCGTCCACGTGGCATTATTGCCAACCCTAACTGTACAACTATCCAAATGGTTGTAGCCCTGAAAGCTATCGAAAACCTGACTCATATCAAACGTGTACACGTATCTACTTACCAGGCTGCCAGTGGTGCCGGTGCGGCTGCCATGGACGAGCTTTACGAACAGTACCGTCAGGTATTGGCCGGAGAGCCTGTCACTGTAGAGAAATTCGCTTATCAGCTGGCATTCAACCTGATTCCTCAGATTGACGTGTTCACAGACAACGGTTATACCAAAGAAGAAATGAAGATGTACAATGAAACACGTAAAATCATGCACTCAGATGTACAGGTTAGTGCTACTTGCGTACGTGTTCCTGCACTTCGTTCACACTCAGAAAGTATCTGGATTGAAACAGAACGTCCGGTATCTGTAGAAGAAGCCCGCGAAGCATTTGCCAACGGCGAAGGTCTGGTACTGATGGACAACCCTGAAAAGAAAGAATATCCGATGCCGTTGTTCCTGGCTGGAAAAGACCCTGTATATGTAGGTCGTATCCGTAAAGACCTGGCTAACGAAAACGGTCTGACTTTCTGGATTGTAGGCGACCAGATTAAGAAAGGTGCCGCTCTGAATGCCGTTCAGATTGCTGAATACCTGATTAAAGTGAAGAATATCGGATAAATAGTTTATCGGTATTGATATAAAGAAAGGCATTGCCTGTGAGTCTTAAGCTCCAAGCAATGCTTTTTTATTTTTTTCCTGCCTCAACTTCTAAATCAGCTTTCTCATCAGTCGTCTTCCTCCATCGTAAAACGTCCTTGTGAATAGTGTATGAAGCAAAAAGGGTTTCTATGTTTCCCTGCCGGGAAACGTACAGTTTCTTGCTGGGAAACATAGGTTTTCGCTACGGAAAACATACGGTTCAGAGAAGGGAAACGTAAAAAATGAAGTAAAATTCAGCCCTTAATACCAACTGGCTATGCAAAAAAGTTCTTACCATGCTTACCTTACAAGAAGAACAGCCCCTTAGAATACATTTATGGTCATCAGAATTTCCCATTGCCTATAACACTGAGAAATCCTGATGACCAATAATATTAGATACAGACTTAAAGCCGTCTCACAATTCTACCATTTCAAACGCTTCACGTTACCGTCTTTCAATACCACTTCAAACTGCTTTCTACTTTTGTCAAAGCAAATCTTGCTAACCGGATTCCAAACATCATCATCTTTTGAGCCACTTTTACTCCATAACTGTAGCGTAATATAGACTTTCTCTCCCTCACATCTGTCACTTGCGTCAATCACCACACTGTTCCGACTATCCGGATGCAGCCCTTCCGCATGGACAAACTCCATCTGCTTCCAACCTTCCCAAGTCGTCATACCCAAACGATAAACACCGTTATCAATTACATAAGTCTCCTTTCCATCCAATCGAATAACACTTTCACGGATTTTTCCCTGTTTTTCCGGTAAAGCATAATGTCCCATCCTCACTTCTACTGGAGAAGGAGACGACACTTTGTCAATCCTTAAAATTCCATCGGGAAGAGGAAGTTCTGCCAACTGGAAATAAACAGCCTCATCACTCTCCAGCCAAGCCTCCCGACAATAGAAACCGTCCTCATATTTCTTAAAACTATAATTACGGAGAGGCTCCCACTTTCCCTCTTTATTCTTCACCACGTAACTCATCGCCACTTCTCCGTTCTTTCCATCTGCTTGCCACGGGAATTCGCTGTTATAAGACAAGCGGTTATAGTTTTCTACACAATGGTAATTCGATGAACTATGAGAAGTCGTGCTACGAAGTCTGATGCACCAATATTCGGATAATCAGTGACCAATATATGAGCATCCTCCGCATATTTGCAATATACCCTATCTTTCTCAAAATCCGTCCAAGCACCTTCATTTTCCACGGCATTCCAAAAAGGATTATTAGCAGGAAGGTAAAGTGCCAAAAACAGTTTTCCCATCCAGAACACACTTCCACGGCAACTATAGCCTTGTATAGCCGGCTCAAAAGCCCCATAGAAACCCAGTGTAGGTATACGATCCTCCAAAAAATCAGGATGCTGCAAAAATTGCAGAATCGTGGAGGATGCAATACGTCTCATCCAGCCGTAATTGATATCAGGATCTTCCAACAAACCCGTCAAAGCAAGTGGAACAGACGCCCCCATCCGATAAGTAATGCTTCTCCCCCACATAATCATCTTCCCGTCCCTTGCAAACATGTAAGGATAGTTTTCAGGAATTTCACGGAAATGCTCCATAAACTGCCGGGCATAATCAGGATAATATTTTTTTCCGAACTTTTCAGACCACAAAGAACCATACATTTGAAAAGCCCACATACTATAATAATCAAACAACGGATTATCGTGATACCACCCGTCACCACGATAAGCAGCCAACAATATCTGCAACAGTTCTTCCAAATAAGCCTTGTCCGTATGATACCCCTGGCTCAGAAAAAAGCTCATAATATTGACATTAAAAAAACGCCAGTTACACTCATACGTGCCGCCTTCACCATAACTCAGCATACGCACAGCCAGACTATCTTTCACCTCCTGAGACAAGGGATTCCAGAATATCTCCGGAGCCATCATAAACGACAAAGCTAGTCCACCCAATTCCACAAGCCGCTGTCCACCATTCTTTTTAGGAGGATTCATCGGTACATAGACAGGAGTGCCGGGCTGAAGCATCAATTCCAACTGTCGGCGATAATAATCCCCCAACAGTATTCCGTTCACCCTCAATTCCGGATCTTCCTTCAATAAAGGCCCCGCAAGAAACATCGTCCGGCATAAAGCCTCAAGACGGGCCACAGGTTCTTGAGAAGGCGTCCGAGGATAACTTTTTCCCGGCTGTTTTGGAAAATCCAAAGGATCTTCCGGTGACTTCACATAACTGAATGCCCCTTCCAACAAATAAAGAGCGGCCTCTTTCCAATGCTCCCGTGTCATACCCGTATAAGGACTCAAGCTCATATTCTTATTTTTCAACACAAAAACCGTCTCTGAAGTTTCGGTTGCACCAAGGCCAAAACATGATAAGCTCATCAGAGCAATTCCTATTATAAAAACATGTATTCTCATTTGATTAAATTTCAGATTACTTTCTTGATTTTATTTTTCTTCTTTCTCACAAGAATCTTTCCGAAAAGTAAAGGTAATATAAAAAATTTCTCCGACTCTATATTCCATTAAAAACAGAAAAATCAGAGAGTCATTTAAAATTTAGGATAGCCCTTCCGATTGTTGTTTTTATGGAATCTGTTTAGAATGAAAAAGTCGAAGTTCCCCTTCCATCCTGAGAAAAAAGAGAAACTTCAACTTTTTTATTTCACGGTCTTATCGAAATATTATAGTCATTATCAATATCCCGTATTCTGCTCAATCTTCGCATCCTTATTCAACTGAATTACACTCAATGGAATAGGAAGCAATACATTAAAATCTTTAAATCCCGTAATAACTTTTGACTCTGGAGCAGCAGGAACCACATCTCCATTTTTAGCTATACGTTCTTTCAAGGTATTTGTACGAACCAAAGTCATACGTCTATTCTCTTCACCAATCAATTCACGAGCACGTTCATCCAGAATAAAGTCAATATCAATTTGGTTTTCAGAAACTTACCAGCATTAGGATTGCCTGAACTTGCACGATATTCCTTGAATGCACGATCACGCAATTTATTAATATCATCCGCAGCACCAGTTAAATTCCTTGACGGAAACGTGCTTCTGCTCGTAACAAATAAGTCTCTCCCAAGCGCATTACAGGCCAATCTTTTACTCCTGCATAACCAAATCATCCGTTTCATCATAACAGCCCATTTAGTTGTATGCGGGAAGTAAACATTTAAAGAGTCACTTGGACCAGGAATAACTTGATCACCTGTACGAACAACCTTAGTTGATACTATATCAGGATTACTAATTTTCTGACCATCAACTTCTATTTCTTTCGGGATACTATAACCATTCGCATCTAAATACAAAGTTTCTTCATAACCCGGCCTATTATACCATAACACGCGACGAATATTAAAGTTAGAGTTACGAATATCTCCTTTTTCATATAACCCATACTTCATGAAGTTACTTAAACGCAAACGGCCATTTCCACGACCACCAATAGAATCGGCATTCTGCATTCCTGCATACTTATGGAAAGCAGGAGTCCAAACACGACGATGCTGTGGGTTATCAATTGTACCTCCAGTTACATTTCTATTATATTCCATTTCAAAAGTCCAAATTGCTTCTGTATTGCCTTCTGA
>ENA-OQHA01000658-OQHA01000658.1-human-gut-metagenome-genome-assembly--contig:-NODE-658-length-16310-cov-6.637583_pt1 | contig 16310 bp, 20 predicted proteins | sample MGYA00242558_ERZ504707 | MGnify/ENA primary metagenome ERZ504707 (study PRJEB26092, sample SAMD00036197) | human gut metagenome | host: Homo sapiens | study: EMG produced TPA metagenomics assembly of...
CGAGCCGATCAGCGCCACCGGACGCGCGCCGAGACGGTCGAGCGCCTTGCCGCCGAAAGAACTGCGCGATGCACTGGCCGAACGCGCCGGGCAGCATCACCAGGCCGCTGATCGTGGCGGAATAGCTCGGCAATCCTGAATGTAGAGCGGCATGATCACCATGATCGAACTGAACGCGAAGAACGACAGCGCGGCGGTGACGGTGCCGACGGTGAAGCTCTTGTTTTCAGCACGCTCAGGTTGAGCAGCGGAGGTTGCTTGGACGGGTCGGCCGACTGCCGGCGAGCGCCGTGGATCTGCCGCAGCACAAACCAGACGATGCCGACCACACCGATAAGCATGGCGAGCCACACCATCGGATGCGTGAACGGATACGATTCGATGTTCGTGAAGCCGAACATGAGTCCGCCGAAGCCGAAAATCGACAGGCCGACGGAGAAGAAGTCGGCTTTGGCGGACGCGTCGCGCGTGCCGAAATTACGCAAGCCGAAAATCGCAAGAAGCAGCGAAATAACGCCGATAACCGTCAGCGTGAGGAAAATCGATCGCCAACCGTTCAAATCGGTTTGCACACCACCCAACGTGGGGCCGATCGCGGGCGCGACGCTCATGGCCATACCGACGGTGCCCATCGCCATACCGCGGCGGGACAGAGGATAAATGGAGAATACCGTGATCTGCAGAACCGGCCACATCACGCCGGTGCCGACGGCTTCCAGCAGACGGCCGATCAAAACCAGTACGAACGATGAGCCGAGCCAGGCGAACACCGAGCCGAGCGTGAACACCGCCATCGATGCAATCACGATCTGGCGGGTGGAGAAACGGCGGGTCAGGTAGGCGGTGAGCGGCACCATAACGCCCATGACGAGCTGGAAAATCGACGTCAGCCATTGGCCGGTCGTCACGGAAATGCCGAAATCGGACACGATGGTGGGCAGTGCGGCGCTCAACTGCAGCTGAGTGAAGTTGCCGACGAACGTGATAAAGGTGAGAATGGCGATCGATACGAACGCGGCATGCGTCAAATGGTCGTTTTTATACGATTCCTCGCCGGTAAGTGGCTGGGACAGGCCGTGGGTGCGGCCCTGTTTCGCGTTTATTTTCTTTTCCGGCTTCACTTCCGACCTCTTCTCCGGTTTCGACGGCAAACCGACCGCCCTCCATCACTCATCCGCGCATACTCGCAGCGTATTGCGCAACTCCTGCAAAAACAGACTCAAAAAGTCTAGTACTGCGGGTGGTCGAACGCGAGATGAACTATTCGAACACGTTCAATTCCAATTCAACCGAGAAAAATTGGCAAAACTTCGTATTTGTTCATCTCGGGGTGGTATACATATGCGTTGGCAGTAACGGCACGATACAGGGAAGGAATACGCCGCGCAGGGGGTTAGGAAGTATGACCGTAGTCACGTTATTCAACATAGCGATGGAGCTATGGGGCGTTCTCATCTGCATCGTTTGCGCAGGTGGCGTCTACGTGGGCGCGATACGTAGGACGCGGCGTACCTATACGAAAGTTTCCATGCAGCTTCTATGTGCGCTGATGCTGCTGGCCGACGTGTCCGCCTGGTATCACAACGGCGGCTGCGACAAGCTTGACTTCTACATGACGCGCATCGGCAATCTTGGTGAATACCTGATCAATTTCATCTTCATCGCACTGTTCGCCAACTATATCTGGCAAACCGTCAGCGGCGACGACATGCTTGAAAACGTCAGCCCGCACGAGTGGAGGGCCAGAATGAGCGGCGGAGCCAAGCGTAATCGTAAGAACCAACGTTCGGCCAACGCCCAATCCAAGCCGAAAAAGCCGCGTTCGAAGAAGCTTGACGTCATCTACGCAGCGTCCGCGCTCGGCATCGTACTGACGATTGCCACGCAGTTCAACCATATGGTCTACTACATCGACAGCCAGAACTACTACCGCCGCGGACCACTGTTCGCTATCCCGCAGATACTGGGTCTGGTAGAGCTCGCGCTGATTGTGATGCTGATCATCGAAAACCGCAAAAACCTCAGCCGACCGCTGTTCGTCACGTCGCTGTCGTTCTTCGTGCTGCCGATTGTGACAACCATCGTTCAGATTCTCCATTACGGACTGGCGTTGCAGGCCATCGCGATCACGATTTCAATCCAGTTCACGTTCGTGGTCGACACCATCGAAATGAACAAGAAAATCCGTTCGCAGGATGACGCCTATCAGAAGGCCAGCTACGAGGCGCAGCACGATGGTCTGACCGATTTGTGGAGCAAAAGCGCCGGCCGCGAACAGATTGAGAATTATTTCGCGCACATGCAGGAAGACGACCAGGCTGTTCTGATTTTCGTTGACATCGACGATTTCAAGCAGATCAACGATACGTACGGCCATAAAGTGGGCGATTTCTGGATTCGTGAAGTGGCGCAGACGTTGAAGCGGCTGTACCGGCATGATGACATCATCGTCCGTTTCGGTGGCGATGAGTATGTGGCGCTGATAAAGAACACCGCGAACGAGCGCGTGATCGAAAGCACGCTGGACCTGTTCCGCCGCCAGTTGGCGCAGGCGTCCGCGCAATACGGGCAGGACGTGCATTGCAGTATCGGCGCATGCCGCGTGCTGTCCGGCAAGAACGTCGATCTGAACCTCTGCTTGGGATTCGCCGACCATGCGTTGTACCAGTCCAAGCGCGAGGGAAAGGGCATGTACACCGTGGTCGATTATGACAGCGGGAAAGTGCAGGCAGCGTAGGTTTCGTGGAAAAATCCGCAGGAAATCTGCGGGAAAAACCCTAGAAAATCAGCTGAGAAACTACGAAAAAGCACCGCAAATCCGCCGGAGATCGACGTAAAAATCACGGAAAATCAGGCTTTGCCGAGCATTGTCAGCACAATCAGCACCACGTTCAGAGCGACGATCAGCGCGGCGACCGCGATATTGACGACGTGCTTGACCGGACCGTCCACATACTCCCCCATCAGCGTGCGGTCGTGCGTGTAGCGCATCAGCGGAATAATCGCAAATGGAATGCCGACCGACAGCACGACCTGGCCGACGATCAACGCTTCCGTCGGATTGTTGGCGAACCATAGCACCACCAGCGCGGGTACCAGCGTCACCACTCGGCACGCCCACATCGGCGCTTTGATACGCAGCAGGCCGTGCATGATTTCGCTGCCGGCGTAAGTGCCGACCGACGTGGAGCTCAGGCTCGACGCAAGCAGACCAATCGAGAAAATCGTGCCGATCACCGGCCCGAGCACATGCTGGATGGCCCGTTGCGCGCCTTCGATGGTGTCGGTGCCGGTCATGCCGTACAGCGAGTTCGCGGCGAGGATGAGCAGCGCGAGGTTCACCGAGCCGGCAAGTATCAGCGCCCAGGCCACGTCGATTTTGCTGCCGTGAAGTAGCTTTTTGATGCTCGCTTCGCTTCGCCGGGGGCGTAATGGTCGTTGACGAGCGTGGAATGCAGGTAGATGGCGTGCGGCATGACCGTGGCGCCCAGCATGGACGTGGCCATAAGCACGGTATCAGTGCCTTTGAAGCGTGGAATCAAGCCGGCGACGACTTCTTTCGGATTTGGCGGGGCGATGAACAGGCCGGCGATGAAACCGAACGTGATCACCAGCAGCAAGCCGATGATGAGCTTTTCGAAAATGCGATGCGTGACGCCTTTTTCGAAAATCAGCAGCACCGTCGACACCGCGCCGATAATGCAGCCGCCGACGAACAGCGGCAGACCGAACAGCAGTTTCAGCGCGATCGCGCCGCCGATCACCTCCGCCAGATCAGTGGCGATGGCGATCACCTCCGCCTGCATGAAAAACATGAAACGGCCCGCGTCGCCAAGCCGTTCGCCCAGGATTTCCGGCAGGCTTTTGCCGGTGACGATACCGAGTTTCGCGGACTGGTATTGGATGAGCACGCTCATGCAGTTAGCCAGCACCAGCACCCACACCAGCAGGTAGCCGTAGCGCGCGCCCGACGTGATGTTCGCCGCCACGTTGCCCGGATCCACGTATGCGACCGCCGCCACGAACGCGGGGCCGAGGATGCCGGCGAGCGCGTGGCCGTGGTGGTGGGACGGTTGTGTGCGTTGGGACGGTTGGGGGTGGTGGTGCGTGGGTTGCTGGGCTCCTGCAGGCCGTGCGTCCGTGCTCTCCGCGGGCCGCACGTCCGCGCTTTCCGTACTCATAGTGCCGTCTTCTTCGTTCTCTGTATCCGACTTCATATCCAAATCGTTCTTCATATCCGGGCAACGTTATAGCGCGTCCGCCCGCACGGAATTGTTACGTCTGTTACGGGAGGTTGAATAATCGTTGGATATGCGTCTGGTGCGGGGTAAGCGCAGGGCTCCAGTGCGGGTTGTTGGTGCAGGTTGTTGACGCAGACTGCCGATGCAGGTTGCCGATGTTGCGGACACAGGTTCAGGCGGGCTGCCACGCACAGGTTCAGGCGGGTCGCGGACACAGGCCGGACAACCTACGAGCGCAACAGCCGCTACACTGGTGCGAAGAACATTGCATTTCGACTCAAGGGGTTGTTCCATGGCTGTTTTCCACACTCCGATGATCACGCTTTCCGACGGCAATCTGATTCCGCAGATCGGCTTGGGCGTGCTGCGTATCGACGATGAGGGCGTTACCCCCGTGGTGGAGAGCGCGCTGGAAGCCGGTTATCGTCATATCGACGGTGCCGCGGGGTACAACAACGAGGCGGGCGTGGGGCGCGCGCTGAAAAACGCGGGGTTCACGCAAGGCGAAAATCGCAAAAATCTGTGGGTGACGACGAAGCTGCGCGACTCCGAGCAGGGGTACGATTCCGCGCGCAAGGCGTTCGACCGCCAGCTCGGCCTGCTGCAGCTCGATTATGTGGACATGTATATGCTGCATTGGCCGACGCCGTTCGACTGGCGTTCCGGTGAGACTTGGAAGGCGTTCGACGAATTCCGCGCGGAGGGCCGTGTGCGTACGCTTGGCGTGTGCAATTTCCTGCCGGAGCATCTTGAGCGGCTGCATAAGGAGACGGGCGAGTATCCGCCGTCGACCAGATCGAGCTGCATCCCACGTGGCAGCAGCGCGAGGTGGTGGCGTACTGTAAGGCGCATAATATCGCGGTCGAGGCGTATTCGCCGATGGCGCGTGGCGCGGATCTCAATGCCGGCGATGGTGTGATCGAACGCATCGCGCGGGCGCATGGCGTCACCGAAGCGCAGGTGATCCTGCGATGGCATATCGAAAACGGCACGATCATCATTCCCAAGTCGGTGCATGCGGACCGGCAGCGGCAGAATCTCGACCTGTTCGGTTTCGTGCTTGACCCGGACGAGCATGCGGCCATCGACGCGTTGGATGGGCCGACGCGTGCGGGACATGATCCGATGACGTTTACGTATGCGTGACTCGCGTTTCCGCAGGCAGCGTTTCAATGCCAACGGGCTAGCGGAACGTATTGCGATTCTGCTGGTCGTGGCGGTGGTCGCCGGCATTTCGATCGGTCTGCTCATGCCGAAGGTCAACCCGACCGTCGGCGAGATGACGGGCGAGTATGTGGCGACTGGCAGCGCGGCGGAAACATTGCAATCGTTGACAATCGACGACCAGCCCAGCCGGGCCGGGTACGACCGCGATTCATTCGGTTTCCGGCAGACCGATGACGATGGCAACGGTTGCGATGTGCGCGAGGACGTGTTGGCGCGCGATTTGACGGATGTGCGGTATATAGCGGGTTCTGGTTTTAGCTCTGATTCTGGTTCCGGGTCCGGCGCCGGCTGCAAGGTGAAGTCGGGTGTGCTGTCCGACCCGTACACCGGTACGACGATCCGGTTCACGCGCGGAGTGAAAACGTCGTCAGCGGTGCAGATCGACCATGTGGTGGCGTTGGAGAACGCGTGGCAGTCGGGTGCGAACCAGTGGGACCGTACGAAGCGGTACCGGTTCGGCAACGACATGTACAACCTGCTGGCGGTGGACGGGCCGGCCAATCAGGAGAAGGGCTCCGCGTCGGCCGCGTACTGGCTGCCGACGAACGGCGCATACCGTTGCGATTACGTGGCCCGTCAGATCGGCGTGAAAGCCAAGTACGGGCTGACCGTCACGACGAAGGAGAAGCGGGCGATGCTGTCCGTACTGCGTGCCTGCCCGGCGCAGGCCGTGCCGGAAAAGTAAGGGACGATCGCAAGTACGGTCTGTTCGCCGACGTAACAGGGTACGCTAACGAAACATGGAGCGCAGGCGGAACGCACCTCAATCGCCCATATATAGCAACGTTTGCACGCTTACGCGTCTACGCGCACGTGGTGGCGCGGGCGATCACGCGGGTCTGCGTGGTGATCAGTTCCGGCTGAAGCACGCGGCTGCCGCTGATGCGGTCGATGATGCGACTGACCGCGGTCGGCGCTATCCAGTCGAGGCAGGAATCCATGGTGGTCAGCGGCGGCTGGAAATACGCGGATTCCTCGTTGTTGTCGAAGCCGATCACCTGCACTTGGTCGGGCACGGAAATGCCGTTGGCGGCCAGCGTCGACAGCGCGCCCATCGCAAGCTGGTCGTTCAATGCGATCACTCCGTCGAACGGCACCCCGGAATCGATGATGCGTTGCATATTGCGCGCGCCAGAGCCGATCGACCAATCGTGGCCGACGTTGGGCATCAGCTCAGTGGCAAGCGCGATATTGCGGTCACAGCACGCTTCGAACACGCCGCGCATACGAAGCTGCGCGTTGCCTTCCGTAACATCACGCAAAGTCGAAAGCTGCGCGAAATCAGTGCGCGAGCCGACCACCGCCGGCTTGCTGACGCCACGGTCAAGCAGATATTCCGTGGCAAGACGCGCGCTTTGCACGTCATCCGGTGTAACGTGGTCGGCCTTATAGTGCGTGAAACGCGCGCCCACGCATACCAGCGGATAATCCACCGACAAGTCTTCGGGGGTAAGGTCCTCCATTTCGGACAGTGACAGGATCATGCCGTCCGAATGTGGAATTGAAGTTGCGCAGCAGCGAAGTGACCCCATGCGACGTGCCTTCGGCGTACGTGGTGACGTACACGGAGTAGCCGTAGATGCGCGCCGCGTCGATCACCCGGTTGGCGAGCTCCGCAAGATAAGGGGCAGTCAGGCATGGCACGGCGAGTGTGATGAAGCGGTCCGGCCACGGTTGAGGTTGCGCGCGGACACGTTGACGCGGTAGCCGAGCCGATCCACGACTTTCTGCACTTTTTCGCGTGTGGCGTCGGTCATACGGCCGGTGTGGTTGATGACGTTCGACGCGGTTTTGAGGGACACTCCGGCCTCTTCGGCCACGTCACGCAAAGTGACGCGCTTCTTTTCTGATGGCGATTTGCCGGTTTGAGACGCGAAAGGTCTCGCTTCGCTCATGGTTCCCCCGATACGCTTCGAAATACTGCCCAGTATCCCTGCTACAGGGGCGATTCTAGCGCCTCACCACGAGAACCCCGTTGCGGCGCACGGTATACGAGCCGTTTTCCTCACCCCGTTCCGTCTGGAACAGGACGACCGGCTCGCCCTCGACGCCCTGCAATTCGACTTCCTTCTTGCCGCGCGGCAGATAGAAATCGAACGCGGCGTCGGCAGACTTGCGCACGGTGTGCAGAACGTCGGTATTGGCTTGCGATTGCTGCGATTGTGCCGGTGCCGCAAGATATGTCCGAATCAGCTTCGTCAAATCGGCCACGTCCAGGTCACAACCGACGAAATACGCTTCGCCCGCGCGTACGGATTGCGGGTGACCGCGGCCATGCCGTCGAGCTCCCATTCGTCGGCCTCCTCGCCTGCGTACATGGCGAGGACTTGCGTGCGATCGCCGGTAACGGTCACGTCGTTCTGCCACAGGCGGGTCGTGGCGCCGTTCAGCGCGGCTGCATCTTCCGGCGCAACCTCACCGCCGGCACCCAGCCGAATCGCCTCCGGCTCGCCTTCCACGCCACTGCCGAGGATGTTGAATTCCTCGCCGCGGATGCCCAGCATATCGCGCAGCAGGCCGTTGCCGGCACCCGGGTAGCCACCGAGCCACGTGTGGAAATTCTCGTCGATCAGCCGTCGCGTAACCGACCACCACCTGCCGCCGGCCGCCGCGAAATCGGCCAATCGCCGCGTATCGACGGCGCTCAGCATCAGGACGGTCGGCAAAACGACGGTCTTGTAATCGCTCCAATCGTATTTCAGCGGCATAATGTCAGCACGCGAACCCGCGTTCAGGAACGCGCGGTACCAGTCGCGCACGTCGTGCCAATGGTTGAGTTTCATGCTCGGCAGGGTTTGGGAACGGGTAGCCCATTCCGATTCGGCGCTGAACAGGATCGCCGTGTCGGAGCGTTCCAGCTCACTACCCTGCACACCCGCATCGGCCAATGTTTGCAACGTTTCGCCCAGCTCGCACACTTGACGGAATAGCTTCGTGTCTTCTCCCGCGTGCGGAACCATGGCGGAGTGGAAGGATTCGGCGCCAAATGCGGACGCGCGCCACTGGAAGAAGTTGATCGCGTCGGCACCCATGGCAACGTGTGCAAGGGAATCGCGCACCGTCTCCCCCTTGCGCTTGCGCATGTTGAGCGGCTTCCACTGCACGGCGGAAGTGGAGTGTTCCATGACATACCAGGCTTGCCGAGTGCGAACGAGTCCATCAGCGCGTCGGAACATGCCAGTTCGTCAAGGTGCATCTCACCCCCTTCGTGGAAGTAGTGGTCGTTCGAGACGAAGTTCACTTCGTTGGCCCAGTCAGCGTAATCCATGCAGCACTGGTCGGTGGAGACCATGAAATTCGTGGTGAACGGCTTGTCGGGGCAGATTTCGGCGATCGCGTCGCGTTCGGCCTTGTAGAAGTCGAGAAGCATGTCGTTGCCGAATCGCTCGAAATCGAGCTTCTGACCGGGGTTGACCATGGAATCGGCGCCCATGAACCGTGGGATGAGCACTTCGTCGAAGCTGTTCATTTCCTGACCCCAGAAAGTGGTGCCCCACGCCTGGTTGAGCGCGCCGATGGTGCCGTACTTGCGTTCGCACCACAGGCGGAAGGCGTTGAGCGCGTTGTCGGAGTAGTCATTGCGATTGTTCCACCCGTACTCGTTGCCCATGTGCCAGGCGGTCACGTACGGGTTGGCGCCGTAGCGTTCGGCGAGCTTGCGGCACAGGGTGAGCGCGTATTCCTTGAATACCGGGCTGGTCGGGCTCCACGATTGGCGCGAGCCGGCGTTGACGGGGTGGCCGAATTTGTCGCACGGCAGCACTTCGGGATGCTTTTCGTACAGCCACAGCGGCGCGGTGGCCGTGGCGGAGGCGAGGTCTGTTGCAATGCCGGCTTTGCCGAGCTTGTCGATGATGCGATCGAGCCAGCCGAAGTCCCAGCGATTTTCCTGCGGTTGGATGCGGTCCCAGCTGAAGATGGCGAGGGCAACCGTGTTGACACCGGCTTTTTTCATGAGGCAGACGTCGTCGTCCCACGTTTCTTCAGACCATTGGTCGGGATTGTAGTCGCCGCCGAATGCGATTCCACGGCCGTTTTCCGTCAGCAGTTTCGGCCACGCGAAAGGCTGGCGATTGGGGGTTGCGGTGAGTGTAGCGGCTGCGGTGGGTACGGCGGGTTTGCTGGTATGGATCTGCACGTCATTGCCTTTCCGAACGTATTTGGTACAACCGTGTACCATTTGATATTTTTAATCTTAGATACTTTTGCGATTCTGTCAAATCCAGACATACGCACGTATTTGCGATCGACTGGCGCTCGACTGGCAGAATCGCCCTCATTCGATATCGCTTTTCGCACGCATCCGGACGAAAGTCAATTTTCCGCAAGACGTGAGCGAAAGAGGGTGGTGCAGGACGGGAGAACACCCCCATCCGCTCACGGAACGACGAAACGGGACGAAATCGCAGGACGTGAGCGAAAAGCCTCTCCTTCAAAAATCGGAATCGTTGGAAAATAAAGGAAACAGCAACGGACAAACCGAAGCGGAATGCACCCTTCCGTTCACAAACGAATGAAACAGACAAAAATCGCAAGACGTGAAAGAAAGAGGGGGCCACAACACAGAGGAACATACCCCCATCCGCTCACGGAACGACGAAACGGGACGAAATCGCAGGACGTGAGCGAAAAGCCACGAATCTCATAAAAACAGAACCAGCAATACCCTCATCAAATGCAGAGGAAACAGTACCCCGCCACACAGGACCACGAGCCAGCATAGGATGCGCTAAATCACCAATGCGGCAGCCTCGACATAATCAGCCTTTCAAGCCGCGAAGAGAGCATTTCTACCAGGAAACCGGCGTATGCAACGCAACCGGATGACCCGATTTACGCGCACGAATCATGGCGACGTTCATGGCGAGCGCGGCACGATGCGGTTCATCCGACAAATCCAGTTGGGTGACCGCGACAATCGTCCATCCCATACTTTCCAGTTGACGGCGCTTCCAAACATCGCGACGCCACTGCATCTTATCCGTACGGTGGTGGTCGCCATCATATTCAATGCCGATCTTCAATTCCGGATCAGCGAGATCGAGCGTGACCGCAGCCCCATTCTCAAACGAAATTCCCGAAACCACGTATCCAACAGCGAAACCAGACAGACCATACGACAGTAAGCACAATCGCAATTCGGTCTCTTTGGGCGAATCACTGCCCGATTCCACCAGCAACAATGCCAATTGGCACTTGCGACGGCCACGAAAGGAATTTCCCTCGAGGAAAACGGCAAGTTTTTCCTTCGTCGTCCGTCCATGACGCATCTGCGATTCAGCCAATTCGACCAGCATATCAACGCTCAACGTTTCCGCCATTGAAGCCCATGTCGGCTCTGGAGCAAGCACGTCGATGCCGTCTTGCGTATGACAGATATGTTCTTCGGACAGCCCTTTCCATACATGCGCGACCACTCCCGGAATACCTTTTCGGCGGTTTCGCGCGGTCTGTACCACGACATGAACCACGGGAACACCATCTGCCGTCCGCGCCGAATCCATCGACGGATCTGGCACACCCCACATTGCGATCGCGGAGTTCCGCGTCAGCACGCCATACAACTCGTTACGATCTTTCAACGCGCGGCATACGTTCCACACCTCCTGCTGCCGTTGCGCGATCGACTGCGCCTCCAACGGCTTATAGTGCTGCTGGCCGTTCGGACCATTCACATCGTTGATACCATTCATGGTCCGAAGGTATTGCTTCCGCCGATTCGATGTCCAGCTGCACCGGGGTTGTGGTCGGAGAACGCAGAAAATACACATGTTCGGCGTGTCTTCGGCGTGTCAGGCGGGGATAACTTGCGATTATGGTAGATGCTTTGTGCCGGCACGGCACGCTGCGGCATGGAGTGTGTATAAATCAGTGGACAAGCGGGGATAGGATTTCTGTGCGATTCCCCGCATCTCTGCTTGTGTATTTCGATTGGACGTTCCGTTTATGAACGGGCGGAATGGGCCCGGAACGCAAGACGTGAGCAAAAGAGGGCGTAAGGCCGTACGGGACGATACCCCCATTCGCTCACGAACAGACGGAACGTGCGAAAATCGCAGGACGTGCGCAAAATCACATCAAACGCAAAATCAAAATCGTTGGAAAATCAAGGAAACACAAACGAAAGGACCGGCGCGCCACACCCCTTTTCGCTCACGAACGGCTGAAACGCATGAAAATCGCAAGACATGAGCGAAAAAGGGTAGGAAACCATACGGAACGAATCCCCCTTTCGCTCACGAACGAACGAAACGGGCGAAAATCGCAAGACGTGCGCGACGAGCCGGAATCTAGAGACTCAGGAAGAGCTCGTGAATGCGGGTGTCGTCGGTGAGTTCGGGATGGAACGCCGTGGCGAGAATCTTGCCTTGGCGCAGACCGACCACATTGCCGCTCACCGAGGTCTCAACGGTCGCGGCCGACCCGACCTCGGCCACAAACGGTCCACGAATGAACACTAGCGGGAAATCCTTCAGCACGATGGAATCGGAGGAAATCTCAGTAGTCGAACCCGCGCCCGACGCGGAATCAGCGAACCCCGGCACACGTTCGCCCGGCTCAACCAAAACGGCGGAATCGCCAGTAGCAGAGCCGAAATCGGCGGTGGCGGCGAACGAACCAAGCTGACGGCCGTACGCATTGCGTCGCACGACGCGTCAAGCGCGCCAAAGTAAATGTTCGAATCATTATCCAGCTTGCGGGCTAGCAGAATCATGCCGGCGCAAGTGCCGAATACCGGCTTTCCGGCGGCGATGTGCGCTGCGATGGGTTCGAACAGGCCGGTCGATCGCAGCAGCTTGCCCTGCGTGGTGCTTTCGCCACCTGGCAGGATCACGCGATCGATCGAATCGTCGAAATCCTCGGCGGCACGCAACAGTTTCCACGGCGCGCCAAGACGATCCAGCATGGCCGCATGCTCGGCGAACGCGCCCTGCACCGCCAGAATGCCGGTCACGCCGTGCTTCGCGGATGCCGAGCCTGCGGCGACGTCGGCCGACTCTTCCTTTGAAATGTATTCAACTGCTACAACCAACGGATGCTCCTCATTCAGGTTGTTCAACAAATCGTTCGGTGAATCGCCGAACATCACAACAAAAAGCGGCAGGCACGTGCAGCACCGAAAATCACACGCACCCACCGAGTCCTTCAAAGTCGATCACACGACCGGCTTATGCAATCCTCGCGGAATTGCAAGCAATCAAGCAATCGACGAATCAACAGATCATTCGCCACGGGCGGCCATGATGGTTTGGATTTCGTCCTCGTTGATGCCGACCATGGCCTCACCGAGGTTCTCGGACAGGCGCGCGAGCAGATCGGCGTCCTGCCAGTTGGCGGTGGCCTGCACGATGGCGGCCGCACGCTTGGCCGGGTCGCCCGACTTGAAGATGCCGGAGCCGACGAACACGCCTTCCGCACCAAGCTCCATCATGAGGCTGCGTCGGCCGGGGTGGCCACGCCACCGGCAGCGAAGTTGACGACCGGCAGACGACCGTTGTCGTGCACATACTTGGCGAGATCGTACGGCACGGCCAGCTGCTTGGCGGCCTCGTACACCTCGTCGTCGCGCAGGGAGACGAGCTCGCGGATCTGCTTGTTCATGGTGCGCATGTGACGCACGGCCTGGATGACATCGCCCGTGCCCGGCTCGCCTTGGTACGAATCATGGACGCACCCTCGGCGATACGGCGCAGCGCCTCGCCAGGTTCTTCGCGCCGCACACGAACGGCACGTCGAACTGGTTCTTGTCGATGTGGTACACGTCGTCGGCGGGGCTCAGAACCTCGGATTCGTCGATGTAGTCGATTTCGATGGCCTGCAGAATGCGGGCTTCGGCAACATGGCCGATGCGCACCTTCGCCATGACCGGGATGGACACGGCTTCCTGGATGCCCTTGATCATGGCCGGGTCGCTCATGCGGGAGACGCCACCGGCCGCGCGAATGTCGGCCGGAATACGCTCGAGCGCCATCACCGCGCATGCGCCCGCGTCCTGCGCGATCTTCGCCTGCTCGGGGGTAGTGACGTCCATAATCACGCCACCCTTGAGCATCTGCGCCAGATTCTTGTTCAGTTCGTTCCTGTTGTTGGCCATCGCCAGCCTTTCGTCGAAAATAATCGTTTGCTATCGATACTAACGATTTTCCATTTCGATTTCACGCGAACTGAATCTTATAACCTACCAAAAAGTCGGTTTTGCTAAATTTGCAACCTTATTTTCACGATTGTTTCATTTCCCTATGATTTCGATTCCGTCGACATTTCGTCGGTTTCGTCCGTTTTTCTTGCTTTACCTGCGACTATGGCTTTCGATTCGTCCGCTTCCGTACGCCGTCGCGCGCGCTATAGGAAACACGAATGACATGCGATTTTCATACGACCACATTGCGGACGTGCGGCGCGTCCGTATGCGGCCGCATGGGCATGGGCACCTCACCAGGCCCCGCATTACGCCGATTCACACGCTAGTTCGCACGCATCGGCTCGCCGCATCAGTTCGCAATCCGCACGCGCCAGCTCACATGCGCACGATGCGGTCCACGATGCGCATGGTGGAATCGCGGTGCGAGACGAGCAGCACCGCGCTCCCCTGCTGCGCCAACGCGTCAATCGATTGCAGAATCACGGATTCGTTGTAGGCGTCGAGGCGACTCGTCGGCTCGTCGAACAACACCAGCGACGCGTTGCGCAGGAAGACGCGAGCCAGGCCGATGCGTTGCCGTTCACCCTCTGAAAGCCGCCCGCCCAACTCGCCGACGGGGGTATCAAGGCCTGCGGGAGCGAGTCGACCAGTCAAGCGCGGAAGCTTGGCGAGCGCGGCGCGCAGCACGTCATCACCGACAGAAAGGGGCGTCCGGGTGGAAAGCACGGAATCAGCGGCATTCCACGAAACGGGAGGAGCGGGCGGGGTAAGGAGCGCTCTGCCGGAAGTCGCGGAATCGTCCGGATCGCCAGCATTATCAGCATTACCAGCCGTATCCGCACCGCCCCTGTCGCAGGCCATAAGCAGGTTTTCACGGATAGTGCCGTCGAACAGGTAGGTTTCCTGCCCCATCATCGTTTGCACGCGACGGCGATGATGCGCGTCGATCTGCGGCAGCGGCACCTCGGACAGGGCGACCAAGCCGGATTGCGGGTCCCAGTAACGCATGAGCAGCTTCAGCAGGTCGATTTGCCGCGGCCGGACGGGCCTTGGACGCCGAGGATGCCGTGTTGCGGAACGTCGAGCGAGACGTGGTTGAGGATTGGCTCGGCGGACGACTCGGGGGCATCCGCATCGCTTCCGGAAGTTGGAGCCTCGCTCGAATTGCCGTAGCCGAACGTGACGTCGTGCATGGACATGCCATGGTAGCGCGGCAGGAAATCGCCCCGCTCCTCCACTGCGGGGGTTTCGTCCATCAGCGCGAACAGGCGGCGGGCGGCTGCAAACGTTTGCGTGAGATTGGCCGGCAGCGCGCTCAACGCGAGCGTCGGACCGAACGAGCTGGCCAGCAGCACGAAAGCGGCAGTCAGGCGGGCGGCGGGCGCGGAAAGGACGGTTTGAATGGTTGCGGCGGCGGCGGAAGCGGCGGAAGCGATGGGCATCGTCGTACCGGACGTGACCATCGCCAGCAATGCCGCGATGGCAGTGAACAGTACGACCAGCACCGCGCCGAAGCCTGCGAAATCGCCATTCTTGGCACTCAGCCGGGCACGGCGGCTCCAGAGCGAGCGCGTGCGTGACGCGATGCCGGCAAGCCGCGCATGGCCTTGGCCGAATCGGATGATTTCGTCGAGACCGCGCATATCGTCGAGCATTTCGTCATCAAGTTGGGCGGATTCGCGGCGAATATCCCCACCGAGACCACCTACCGCCGTGGCGAAGAGTTTCGGCAGCACGATGCCGACGGTCAGGTGCGCGATGACCAGCGTGACAGCGATCGCAGGACTCAACGTAAGCAATGCGACCGTGTAAAGCACGGTGGTCGCGATGGCGATGACAACCGGCGAAATGGTGTGCGCGAAGAAGATTTCCAGCAGTTCGACGTCGGTGGTGACCAGCGCGATCAGTCGCCTTTGCCTTTGCCGGACAGTTTGGCGGGCGCGAGGCGACGCAGCGCGGCAAACGTTTTCGACCGGAACAGCGCGAGCAGGCGGAAGGCGACATTGTGGTTCATGTACTGTTCGGCGTAGCGCATGCCGCCGCGGATCAGTGCGCAGATAATCATGGCTGCGATTGCCGCAGGAAGGCTGAGATTCCAGACTTTTGCGCCAGCTGCGGCGAACAGCGCGGCGACGCCGAAAACCGGCAGGAACGTGGCGGCGAGGTGGCCGAGGATGCCGCACGCGCAGGCGATGGCCATGGGTTTGCGCAGTGGGCCGACTTCGCGCAGCAAGCGGGCGATGACTTGGGTTGTTGGCATGTCCGATTTGGCGCCACTGGCGTTCGATTCGGCGGAACCAGACATCCGAGACACGGCAAACGCACCAGACGCATGAGTCATACGCGATACGCGCGGCGCGACGCGACCAGACAATCCCACCCGTTCCACGCTTTCCTGCGCCCGGAACAGCTTGGCATACGTGCCGTCCGCGGCCATGAGATCGTCATGCGCGCCCTGCTCGACGACGACACCCCCATCAAACACTACGACATGGTCCGCGTCGGCCGCGTTCGCCATGCGGTGCGTGACCATCAGCACGGTTGCGCCGGCGTCGGCGAGCGCGCGAATCGTTTGCAAAATCAACGTTTCGCTGTCCGCGTCGACGCTGCTGGTCGCCTCGTCGAAATATAGACGGCCGACCTGCGCAACAGTACACGGGCGATCGCAATGCGCTGTTTCTGCCCGCCGGACAGATTCG
>ENA-OQHA01000659-OQHA01000659.1-human-gut-metagenome-genome-assembly--contig:-NODE-659-length-16303-cov-4.116283_pt1 | contig 16303 bp, 20 predicted proteins | sample MGYA00242558_ERZ504707 | MGnify/ENA primary metagenome ERZ504707 (study PRJEB26092, sample SAMD00036197) | human gut metagenome | host: Homo sapiens | study: EMG produced TPA metagenomics assembly of...
GCTGCGCGCTGTACGCGGACTGCCGGTGCAGCCTGGTCGAACCGTCGGACCTCGAGCGCGTCTTCTGCATCCTTTACGAGGGGCAGCCGAGGGTCTGCCGCGTCGCGGGGGAGCTAGGGGTCCCCGTGTCGGCGGTGAACGCGGCCGCTGCGTGGGAATCCGGGATGGGGGCGGGTTTCGAAACGCCTGCGGAGGGGAGAACCCCGTTGGGCGGGGACTATTCGTGATGCTACTGGCGTTGAGTTTTGAGCGATTGCGTTTGGCGTTACAGCGCCAAATCCCCAGATGCTCAAGCAAGATCTTAAGCCCGATGAGGATGAGCACGATGCCGCCCACGATGGTGCAGGTTTTTCGTAGCGCGCGCCAAAGGTGTGGCCGATCGCTACGCCGGCGATGGAGAAGATAAACGTTGTGACGCCGATAAGCGATACAGCGGGAACGATGTCAACCGAGAGCGCCGCAAATGAGATGCCTACGGCTAGGGCGTCGATTGAGGTGGCGATGGCGAGGATCAGGTACTCGCCCAGGTCAATCTTTTCGGCATCCTTGCCGTCGCTTCATTCTCGTCCTCGGTAAAGGCTTCCCACAGCATTTTGCCGCCGATAAAGGCCAAAAGGATAAAGGCGATCCAATGGTCGATGGGTCCGATGATGCCCATGAATTGACTGCCAAGCGCCCATCCGATTACGGGCATGCCGGCCTGAAAGCCGCCAAAGAACAGGCCGAGCACCGCGGCGACTTTAAGGTCGATCTTCTTCATGCCAAGGCCCTTGCAGATGGATACGGCAAAGGCGTCCATCGAAAGGCCAACGGCGAGCAGCACGAGCTCTGCGAGTCCCATAGTCTGACTCCCTCTCTGCGGGCGGGCCCGCGTGTACCTCTTGGGGGAGTAACAAAAAAGACCCGTGGCGTACGCGTTGCGCGCACAGCCACGAGTCTCGTTCATTAAGGCAAGCCAGGCCGCATCGGCCAGTGTGTTGACTTACCGCGCCACCGGAGGCGAACCCGGTCACGCGACTACTCCCTCATTCATGTGAATCCCGATGCTACCACATAAGCAGCTCATTTGGGTTGGGGCTCTTTTGACTACCCCAGCGGTGTTCGCTCATTCTGTAAGCATCGGATTTCGCAAGCGCTGCGGGGGCAAACCGTGAGAAACTATTTAGCGTTTATGGAGCGTATACGATGGGAGCGATGCCTTGGATAAGAACGAGCTGCAAAAGCGTATGGAACAGGCTATTCGCCTGACTGCCCCCGGCCAGCCGATCCGCACCGCCCTCGACATGATCATTGCTGGTCACCTGGGCGCTCTTATTTGCGTCGGCGACACCGAAAACGTACTCGCTGCCGGTAACGACGGCTTCCCGCTCAACATTTCGTTTACCTCGAACCGCCTGTTCGAGCTTTCCAAGATGGACGGTGCATCGTCATCGATGGCGACCTCACCCAGATCCTGCGCGCCAACTTCCACCTCAATCCCGATCCCTCGCTCGCCACGAGTGAAACGGGCATGCGTCACCGTACTGCCGCTCGCATGTCGGTGCTCACCGACGCCATCGTGATCTCGGTTTCGGCTCGTCGTGCCGTCGTCAACGTGTACGTCCACGGCAAGAGCTACGAGATCCAGCCCGTCACCACCATCATGAGCTCGGTCAACCAGCTCGTCGCCACGCTCCAGACTACCCGTCAGTCGCTCGATCGCTCCCTGCTGCGCCTGACGGCCCTCGAGCTCGACGACTACGTTACGCTCGCCGACATCACCGGCATTTTCTCGAGTTTCGAGATCATGCAGCAGGCAAAGACTGAGCTTAAGGATTGCATTGTCAAGTTGGGCAACCAGGGCAAGCTCGTGCAGATGCAGCTCGAGCAGCTCGCCGGCTCCAGCATGGATACCGAGTACGACCTGATGATTCGCGACTACGCGAGCGATTCTTCCGAGGCCAATGCCGAAAAGATCCGCGCCAACCTGAGCCGTATGACGCCCAAGGACTTGTCCGACCCGCAGCATGTGGCGGCGGTTCTGGGTTACGACGACCTGGACGAGGACTCCGTCATGACACCGCTGGGCCTGCGCACGCTTTCGCGCGTGTCCGTCGTGCGCGACGGCGTGGCCGAGAAAATCGTCGACGAGTATGGATCGCTGCAGGAGCTCATGGACGACATCAGCGAGGATCCGGAGCGCCTGGGCGACTTTGGCGTTAACAACCCTGCCATTCTTGCGGACTCCCTGTACCGCATGAAGGGCACCAAACAGGGGAACGCATAATGGCGCCCGTATGCGCCGTGGTCGTTGCCGGTGGCAGCGGCCAGCGCTTTGGTAACCCCGGTGGCAAGCAGCTCGTCAATGTAGCGGGTCGTCCGCTTATGAGCTGGTCCATCCGCGCGTTCGATCGTAGCGACAAGGTCGGCCACATCGTGGTGGTGTGCCCTGCCGAGCGCCGTGCGAGATGCGCCGCCTGGCCATCGACCCGTTTGACTATGACACGCCATCAGTTTTGCCGATGCCGGCGATACCCGCCAGGACTCCACCCGTGCCGGCGTGCATGCGGTACCGGCGGGTTTCGAATATGTCGCCATCCACGACGGCGCCCGTCCGCTCATCACGACCGAGGCCATCGATCATGCGATCGACGTGCTTGTGGGCGACCGCTCGCTCGACGGCGTCGTGTGCGGCCAGCCGCGATCGACACGCTCAAGATCGTCGACGGCGACAATATCGTCGAGACGCCGCCGCGCGAGCTCTACTGGGCCGCGCAGACGCCGCAGATCTTTAGCGTCGACGCCATGAAGCGCGCCCACACCGCAGCTATCACCGAGGGCTTTATCGGGACCGACGATTCTTCGCTGGTCGAGCGCATGCGCCCGCGTCCGCTGTGTCCAGAGCCCGCGCGATAACCTTAAGGTGACGGTGCCCGAGACCTGCGTCCCGTAACCGCGATTCTGCTTGGCCGCATGGCGAGGGAGAGGACCTTCCCCATGTTCAGTAACCTGCGCATTGGCCACGGCTACGACGTCCACCGTTTGGTGGAGGGGCGTCGATGTATCATCGGCGGGGTCGACATTCCCTACGAGCGCGGCCTGCTGGGCCACTCGGATGCCGATGTGCTCGCGCATGCCTTGGCCGACGCCATTCTGGGCGCCTGCCGCGGGGGAGACATCGGCAGGCTATTTCCCGACACCGATCCCGCCTACGAGGGTGCCGATTCGATGGTGCTGCTCGCTCGCGTGATGGACTATGCGCGCGAGCTGGGCTTTGAGTTTGTCGATGCCGATTGCACCATTGCCTGTCAGCAACCCAAGATCACTCCGCACCGCGATGCCATGCGCGCCAACCTTGCCCATGCCCTGGGCGTTGACGTCGAAAACGTGGGCGTCGCCGCCACTACGACCGAAAAGCTCGGTTGGGAAGGCCAGGGCGAGGGAATCGGTGCCTGGGCCGTCTGCCTGCTACAGAAAACCGTTAAGGAGTAACGAATGCGTATCTACAACAGCGCTACCCATAAAAAGGAAGAGTTCCAGCCCATCGAGTCCGGCAAGGTCCGCATGTACGTGTGCGGCCCCACGGTCTACGACAACATCCACATCGGCAATGCCCGCACGTTCATCAGCTTTGACGTGATTCGTCGCTGGCTCATCGCGAGCGGCTACGAGTCACGTTCGCCCAGAACCTCACCGATGTCGATGACAAGATCATCAAGCGCGCCAACGAGCAGGGCCGAACGGCCGCCGAGGTCGCGACGGAGTTCTCCGACAAGTTTATCGGCGTCATGCGCGCCGCCAACGTGCTCGATCCCGATGTGCGCCCCCGCGCCACCAAGGAGATCGGCCCCATGATCGCCATGATCAAGACGCTTATCGAGCAGGGCCACGCTTACGCAGCCGATAACGGCGATGTGTACTTTGCCGTGCGCAGCGATCCCAACTATGGTCAGGTCTCGGGCCGCAACATCGACGACTTATGGTTGGCGCGCGCATCGAGGAGAACGAGGACAAGAACGATCCGCTCGACTTTGCCCTGTGGAAGGCCGCTAAGCCCGGCGAACCCAGCTGGCCGAGCCCCTGGGGCGAAGGCGTCCCGGTTGGCACACCGAGTGCGCCGCATGGTGCATCGCTACCTGGGCACTCCGATCGACATCCACGGCGGCGGCTCCGACCTTGCCTTCCCGCATCACGAGAACGAGTGCGCTCAGGCCACCTGCGCCTGGCACCAGGCTTCTCCAACACCTGGATGCACACGGGCATGCTGCTGGTCGACGGCGAGAAGATGTCCAAGTCGCTCGGAAACTTCTTTACGCTGGCCGAGGTGCTCGAACAGCACTCTGCCGCGGCCCTGCGCCTGCTGATGCTGCAGACGGAGTTATCGCTTCGCGCTTGACTTCTCCTGGGAGCGTCTGGATGGTGCCGAGAACTCGCTCACACGCATTGCCGGTACGGTCGAGAACCTGCGCTGGGCCGCGAACCATGCGACGGCCGATGCCGATGAGGCAGCATCCGAGGCGTTTGCCGCTAAGGCCGCCGAGGCCCGTGCCGCCTTTAAGGAGTGCATGGACGACGACTTAACACTGCCGGTGCCATGGGTGCTGTCTTTGGCTTTGTGACCGAGTGCAACCAGTACCTGGAGCAGGCGGGCGACGCTGCCGACAAGGCCGCTGCGCTTGCTGCTGCCGATACGCTGGTCGAGCTGCTCGATACGTTTGGCGTCGAGCTCCCCGAGCCCAAGGTCGAGTTGCCGCTGGGCCTGCTGGGCGTTGCCGCCGGCTGGTCGCCTACACGGGTGACGACGTGGACGAGGCGCTGCCAAGATTCTCGAGGCCCGTGCCGAGGCCCGTGCCGCCAAGAACTGGGATCTGGCCGACGCCATCCGCGACCAGCTCAAGGACCTGGGCCTGACGATTGAAGATACGGCCGCGGGTACTCGTATTAAGAGTCTCTAGTATTTGTCGACCGTTCGAGGTGCGGCAGATTGCTTGAAAGAGGAGGGCATAGACCTGGTGGTCATGCCCAACGATTGAAAGGCAAGGTGCCGTGGCTCGGACGGTCGATTCTTGTTCGTTATCTATTTAAGGAGGCCGTTTTATGGCCGACAATCGCAAACGTGCACCGCGTGGAGGCAAGCAGGCTGCTTCTGGCTCGCGTCCGATTCGCCGCAACGACCGCGCTGCCACTCCCAAGGGCCAGCGCGAGCGCTCCCAAGCCCAGGCTGCGCGTTCGCAGCGAGATCGCAACCGCGACAACGTTCAGGTTCCCAAGGGCGAGTTTATCGAAGGTCGTCGTGCTGCCGCCGAGCACTGCGTACCGGCTTTCCCGTCAAGTGCGCGCTCATCGCCGAGGGCGGGGAGCGCGATGCCGCCTTGTCGCGCCTGGTCGACGACCTCAACGCCGCGGACGTCCGCATTAAGTATGTGCCGCGCACGCAGCTCGATGCGCTGTCGAGCCATGGCGCTCACCAGGCATTGCGCTCGAGGTGGGCAATTTCCCCTATGCCGATGTCGCCGATATTCTCGATCGCGCGGGTGAAGGACCGGCGCTCGTCGTCGTGCTCGACCATGTGACCGACGATGGCAATTTTGGTGCGATCGTGCGCTCTGCCGAGGTCGTGGGCGCAGCGGGCGTCATCATTGCCAACAAGCGCGCCGCCGGTGTGACCGTGGGCAGCTACAAAACCTCCGCTGGTGCCGTCATGCACCTGCCATCGCGCAGGTTCCTAATATCGCCCGAGCGCTTGACGACCTCAAGGCCGCCGGCTTTTGGGTGGGCGGTGCTTCCGAGCACGCCGAGGGCAGCTAGCGGTGATGCTCCCTTCGAGGGCCGCGTTGCGCTCGTCATGGGCTCCGAGGGCGACGGCATCTCGCGCCTGGTGCTCGAGAAATGCGACTTTTTGACCAAGCTTCCCCAGCGCGGCATGACCGAGAGTCTCAACGTGGCCCAGGCGACCACCGCGCTGTGCTTTGAGTGGCTGCGCCGCAATGCCGGCGAGCTCATGGGGGAGGAGTAGCGCATGTCCAAGAAGAACCGCGCCAAGTCCAAGGCCAAGCGCTTTGGCGAGGGCTCGGCCAAGCCGATTGTTTCGGCCGCGACCTATGGCGTGGGCGGCAATGCGTTTGCGCAGGCCATCGCCGACCCGGTCTCGACGGTGCACTCCAATAAGCCCGAGCTGCTGGTGGTCGACGGCTACAACGTGATTCACTGCACGCCGCGCTACGAAAAGCTCGTCTACGACCATTCCGACGATCCATATTCCAGCGACGTCCACGATATGGCTCGTACTGCGCTTATCAACGATGTCGCGGCGTTTGCCCAGGGCCGTTACGAGGCCGTGATCGTGTTCGACGGCGCGGGCAACATCTCCAACGAGCGCCCCAACCTACCGGCCCGCGGCGTGCGCATCGAGTTCTCGCCGACGGGCGTCTCTGCCGATACCGTGGTGCAGAAGCTCTGCATCGAGGCGCGTGAGGAAGGCCGCGCGTGCTCCGTGGTATCGAGTGACGGCACAATACAGGCCGTCGTCATGGGCAAGGGCGTCACGCGCATCTCGAGCCGTATGCTGGTGGACGAGATCAAACAGATCGACAACGACGTTCACGAGGCCGAGGAAGCCCCGCAGATCAAGATGACCCTGGGCAGTCGCCTGAGCCCCGATGCCCTGGCCAAGCTCAAGGCCCTGCGCGGACGGTAGGGGAGTTGCGGCAGAGAGCCGTTTCCTAGATTGGTCTACCCGCTGATTTGTAATCAGTGGGTTGCGGGTTTGCAGCTGTCAAAACGAATAGGTTTATGTTTTGACGAACAGATAAAACTGTTCGTTCTGACGAACGGTTTTTGAGATGTGGTCGGTCGAAGGGCCTGTTGCGCCCCGTCCTCAATTCCTTTATCCTAAACAGGCTTCGCGCGAAAGCGCCAAGTGTGCCAGTGTGGCGCAACGGTAGCGCAACTGATTTGTAATCAGTGGGTTGCGGGTTCGATTCCTGTCACTGGCTCCATGAGAGTTTCGGGCTCTGTCTCTATATGGGACAGAGCCCGTTTCTATTTAGGTGGTGCGCCATCGGGTTAGCGCCCATCCCGTTTTTGGTTTGTCTCGTCCTCCAGTTTGTCTAAATCTGTAACACCAAGACCGATATTCGGCATCTAACTGTTACAGATTGAGATGAAACTTAGGGTGTTTTAGGAATATCTTGATCTGTAACATGTAGAAGCGGAATAGGCCTCTTGCTGTTGCAGATCGAGACAAGGGCGGGCGCGGATCTGGATGTCCTGCTCGAGCGTGGATTTCTGGATACGCGAGCGAAGAAAATCTCCCGACCGGAGAACGAGCGTGGATAATTAACTTGGATAGGGAGCTAAGGTAAACACCGATTGTCTATCGACGGCTTTAGAAACAACGGCCCCGATTTCATTGTGGAATCGGGGCCGTTTGTGCCTCAGGAATCCGAATGGATTAATCGAGCTCCTAAGGAACTTCTTGGGTTCTTGCTAATGGTCTGCCGAGGATGTCCCAATGCAAACAGCGGGCATCTACTCAATATAGCTGGGGTTCTTCTTGATGATCACGCGTGCAGCGATGAAGGAGACGACGATGGCGATGATGGCGACAACGCATGCCAGCACGAAGTTACCCATGGACCCATCGGGAGCGATAAAGATGAGTGCCGAAAGAAGGCCGGGGCATGCTCCCGCAACATACTCTTTCAGAACAAAGATGCCTGCAGGGAGTCCAGCGCAGAGCGCGCCGATTGCCGTGCCGACAAGCAGGCGGGGACGCTCGATGAGGCAACCGTAGAACGCGGGCTCGGTTACGCCACAGAGTGCGGTGACGGCAACCGTGGTGACCATACCCCTCTTCTCTTTGTTTCCCTTCATGGCAGTTGCCAGGGCGAGGCTCGTGCCGCCAATGCAGAGGTTCGAGATGAATCCAAAGATAATGGGTGCCCAACCGAGCTGCGCCAGGCTCGTAACTTCGATTGCGATGTAAGCCTTATCGAGACCGAGCATGACGAAATAGGGGTTAAGGGCTGCCAGGATCGGAGTAGCGATAAATGCCACGTTGTCCATAAGCCACGTGACGGCATCGCTCAGCGCGTAGCCCATCATGCTGCCGGCGGGGCCAAGGATAATAAGCTCGACGGGCACGACGATGATCATGGTGAGCAGCGGCTTCAAGAACAGTTTGGTAACGTCGGGAATAATCTTCTGAAGGCCGCGGTCGACAAAGTACATGAATACAACGCCCAGTACGATGGGCACTACCGTACTCGAATAGTCGTTCGTCGGGATGGGAATACCAAGAAAGTCGAGACCCTCGGCACCGCTAATGGACGAGCTGATCATGATCGCGCCCAGCAATGCGCCCATGATGGGCTGCATCTTCATGACGGCCGCGAGCTGATAACCAAGATAAACGGGTAAGAAGCTAAACGAAGCGCTAAAGATCGCCAACAGGACCTGGGCGGTTCCGCTATCGGTGCTCAATCCGCAATAATTGACCAGGAGATTCTTGATCGAAAGAATGAGTCCGCCAACGATGAGCGCCGGGACGATGGGCATGAATACCTGTGCAGAGACGTTCCCGAATTTCTCAATCAAGCCCATGGCGGTGTTACCGCTTTTAATGCCTTCTGCAAGGTCTTTGGCGTTTTGGGCATCGTCGGCAACCGTGCCACCGCCGACTTCGATTCCCGCGAAGTCGAGGAAGTCGTTGTAAGCCTCGGTGACGTTGGGGCCGATGATCACCTGAAGCTGGCCACCGCTGACTACTGCCCCGAGCGCCTGATCGGCCGATTTGGCGAGCTGGAGATCGATGATCGAGGTGTCTCGTGCGTCGATGCGAAGGCGCGTCGCACAATGAGTTACCGATGTAATGTTCTCTTTGCCGCCAACAGCCTTTAGGACTGTTTCGGACATTGCCTGATATTTCATCTCTTTCTCCTAACCTTCCTGCTCCTGATACTTCGAGATAAGGTCTCGGTACCAATACCAGCTCTTTTTGGGGGTGCGCTCCAGATTGTTCTCGAAGTCGATATGGACAAGTCCGTATCGTTTTTCGTAGCCGTTGATCCAGCTATACAGATCCATCGTCGACCAGAGGTAGTAGCCCTCAACGCGCGCGCCGTCGCGCTTAGCCCTCATCATGTGCTCGATGAACTGGCCCAGAAGCTCGATGCGGTCATCATCGTGGATCATTCCGTCTGCGTCTGGTTGCTCATAGGCGCCATGTCCGTTTTCCGTAATAAAGATGCGGGGCGCGTCATAGCGCTCGTGGACATCCATGATGGTTGAATACATGCAACCTGGGAGTATTTCGCGGCCCCATTTATTGCGGGGAACATTGCTGTCGCGGGCGCTTTCAAACAAGGGCGCAATGCATTTTCCTTCGACCTTTTTGCTCGAACCGCCCTTATTGTTCGCCGAAACGGCAAGCTCTCCACCGTGCCAGTCGGTTACATACTCTCGGCAATACACGTTGAGTCCAATAAAATCGACTTTACCGTCTCTGAATTCTTCTACGTCATTTGGGGATCGATAGAGCGAGACGCCAAGTTTTTCAAGGATTTCGTCCATTTCTGGCGGCAGTTGACCCTGAAGCGCTGGTGCCAGAATCATGCGATTGGCGAAAAAGTCTGCGTATCGAAATACGTCATCAGGGTGCTCGGTTGCCGGGTCGAGTTCGACAACGCCGCCATCGTGGACGGCGCCGATGATGCCGTCGTAGCCCATTTGACGATATGTTCGGACTGCGAGTGCGCTTGCGCGCATCAGGTTGTACTGAAACTGCATGTACGACTGAACGTCGAGCGATCGATTGGGGGGATAGTTGCCCAACATGTTTACGCAGTAGCTGTAGAAATGCGGCTCGTTAACGGTAGCCCAGATTTTGACGCGGTCTCCAAAGCGCTCAAAGCAAATCTTGGCGTATTTGCAGAACCACTCTGCCATGTCATTGTTCAGCCATCCGCCTTTGCAAGCAAGCGTGAATGGCAGATCGTAATGGAACAGCGTAACGTTGGGCTCTATGCCATTTTCGAGGCAGCAATCAATGACCCGATTATAAAAATCGATACCCTCTTCATTCACTTCGCCGATACCCGTGGGATGATTCGACTCCATGAAAGAGAGAAGCGATAGGTGTTTTGTCCGCCTTCTTTCATCATGCGGATATCTTCTTCATAGCGATGGTAGAAGTCGCAAGATACATCACCGTCAACATGGTTGATGTTCTTATTGCTTGTGTGGCTAAAGAAATCCCACTCGCCAAGGCCTTTGCCGTCTTCGTTCCAGGCACCCTCGCACTGATAAGACGCCGTGGCGGAACCCCAGAGAAACGGCATGTTGTTCACGTTGCCCATGAATCCCCTTTCCATCATTCAACACGGTGGATACGTGTGGCGGAATTACGATTAAGATGACGTCAACTGATTTGAATCATAGGAGAACGACCAAAGCTGTTTGATTCAATAAATGAACTATGATTTCGAGGAGAGCGGAAAGAGGGATCACGTGAATATCAATGACTTCGATGTGCTCAATCGCATTAGCTCCATCATCAACAGCGAGTTTGGGTCAAACGATGCCGCCATCGCTCGATATCTCGTCGCTCACATTAGGCGTTCGAGCGAAATCAATGTTGCCGCAATAACCCGCGATGCATTCGTGACCCGTTCCGCTGTTCGTCGTTTCTGCAATCGATTGGGCTACCAGTCTCTTAGCGATTTGAAAGAATCATTTACTCAATCAGTCTTTCCAAGCGACTTAAGCCATCGAGAGGAGGAATTTGGCTACGAGGAGTACAGGGCAGAGCTCGACGTTCGCATGATCGAGATGTTCGCTGAGGTTGAAAGCGGCGTGTCCGATATTGCTATTAAGCACCTTGCCGACGAAATTGATGGCCATAAAAACGTTGAAATCTGGTGCACCAATAATGTGAGCGCCAATCTCGTACGATTTCAGCAGGAAATGTTTTATGCGGGCAAGATAGTTCGCATAGTTGCTGGGGCTAACGTCGCGGAATTGAAAAACATGGGAGATGCTTCGCAGTCATTGATAATTCTCGTATCGGTCTCCGGGCTATTTGCGTCACAGGCGCGTGAGTATCTTGATTGCCGTTCGGGCAGGAAGATTCTAATTACTGCGTTTAGCAACGATGACAAATCGAGGTCTTTTGACCGTATATATCGTCTTGGTAATGCGGGAAACGGAATTGACCGACTCGGCGTTTATTCGAAATATGCCATGACTTATTTCTTCGACTTGCTATCGTCGTGTTACTTGAGTCGCTACCCCTGCACCAAGGGTGAGCCGCTCTATGGGTCTACTTTGGCCTGGCCCGAGTAGTTGCGGCTCTATAGTTCTCCCGTCTGGAGAATGAGCGTGGATAATCTGCCACTTTGGCCTTGGGGGCACACCAAAAGTGGGAGATTATCCACGCTCGATTTCAAACGGGAGATTATCCACGCTCGATCGATCCAGGGAAGCCCGATCTCGACCTATATATAGGTGCAAATGAGTCGTTATCGAAGTTCGTTCCAGCCAGCGTACTCCACTACGACAAAGTGTTCCCTCGGGAAATGTTACCGCTACATGCAAATCCACCATCCTTCATATCCAAACACAGCAAAACCGCAGGTCAAAGGTATATAGATACGCCCGGAACCGTGTATCTAGAGGTTTTCGTTGACAGCCCCCAAGGTTGCATCGTATTATCTTTTTCGTTCGCGGGGGCGGCGGTCCAAAAGACCAAAGGACCTGCGGATACTTGAACGATTGGGAGTTTGCCCGAGTGGTTAATGGGGACGGGCTGTAAACCCGTTGGCTCTGCCTACATAGGTTCGAATCCTATAGCTCCCACCCGTCAAGTGCCTGTATAGCTCAGTCGGTAGAGCACTTCGTTGGTAACGAAGAGGTCACCAGTTCAAGTCTGGTTGCAGGCTCCATCCGGCGGTGTAGCTCAGTTGGTTAGAGGCACACCGGTTCATACCCGTGGCGTCACTGGTTCGAATCCAGTCACCGCTACCATAGGTAACACGGTGGCTTCTCAATAATATGTTGAGAGGCCACTATGGTATAAAGGCAAAGTCCCGTCCGGGGACGACCTGTTTAGAGGAGGGCTTTATGGCCAAAGAGAAGTTTGAGCGCACTAAGCCGCATGTTAACATCGGCACCATTGGTCACGTCGACCACGGCAAGACCACGCTGACCGCTGCCATCACCAAGGTTCTCTCCGAGACCGAGGGCTGCAAGGCTGACTTTACGGCGTTCGAGAACATCGACAAGGCTCCCGAGGAGCGCGAGCGCGGCATTACGATCTCCGTCTCCCACGTTGAGTACGAGACCGCTTCCCGTCACTACGCTCACGTTGACTGCCCGGGCCACGCTACTACGTCAAGAACATGATCTCCGGCGCTGCTCAGATGGACGGTGCTATCCTGGTCATCGCTGCTACCGACGGCCCCATGGCTCAGACTCGCGAGCACATCCTGCTCGCCCGTCAGGTCGGCGTTCCCTACATCGTCGTCTTCCTGAACAAGTGCGACATGGTCGACGATGACGAGCTTATCGACCTCGTCGAGATGGAGACCCGTGAGCTCCTCTCCGAGTACGATTTCCCCGGCGACGACATCCCCGTCATCCGTGGTTCCGCTCTGGGCGCTCTCGAGGCGACGCCAAGTGGATGGACGCTATCCGCGAGCTCATGAACGCCGTCGACGAGTACATCCCGACGCCTGCTCGTAACAACGACCTCCCGTTCCTGATGGCCGTTGAGGACGTTATGACCATCTCCGGCCGTGGTACTGTTGCTACCGGCCGTGTCGAGCGCGGTGAGCTCAAGCTCAACGAGCCCGTCGAGATCGTCGGCATCAAGGATACCCAGAACACCGTCGTTACCGGTATCGAGATGTTCCGTAAGTCCATGGACTTCTGCGAGGCTGGCGACAACGTCGGTCTGCTGCTCCGCGGCATCAAGCGCGAGGACATCGAGCGCGGCCAGGTTCTCTGCAAGCCCGGTTCGGTTACCCCGCACACCAAGTTCACCGGCGAGATCTACGTTCTGACCAAGGAGGAGGGCGGCCGTCACACCCCGTTCTTCGATGGTTATCGTCCTCAGTTCTACTTCCGTACCACCGACGTTACCGGTACGGTCAAGCTCCCCGAGGGCACCGAGATGGCTATGCCTGGTGACCACATCACCATCGAGGGCGACCTCATCCACCGATCGCCATGGAGGAGGGCCTGCGCTTCGCTATCCGCGAGGGTGGCCACACCGTCGGTTCGGGCATCGTCTCCACGATCATTGAGTAAATTAGCTCTCTGATAGTTGATTTAGAGAACCCGGCACTTATATGGGTGCCGGGTTCTTTTCTACAATGGATATTGAGCCGTTGCTGGTGTCGAGAGGATCAATAATGGTCCTGGTTGCACCGTCGATTAGCTCTCGATGGCTTCATTGATGTGTTCCAAATATGAATGGATCCACCGAGAACCAATTGATTCGAGGTTTTCATTGACAGCACTTACATAGAGCTGATAAAGTACCATCTCGTGCCCGTACGGGGCGGAAATGAAAGGTTCAGGATAAATGCGTACTCTAGTTACTCTTGCGTGCACTGAGTGCAAGCGCCGCAACTATACGACCACCAAGAACAAGTCGAACATGCCTGATCGTATGGAGATCAAGAAGTATTGCCCCTGGTGCCGTCACCATACGCTGCACAAAGAGACTCGCTAGTCTCTAGTCATATACGCCAGTAGTTCATTGGTAGAGCATCGGTCTCCAAAACCGAGTGTTGAGGGTTCGAGTCCTTCCTGGCGTGCCAGTCATTATTCCGTAAGCTCCCAATTGGGGGCTTAGGTTTACTCATGTATAAGCGCATTGCGCGGAGGTAACCCAAATGGCCAACAAGAAGAACAAGAAGAAGGCTCAGCAGTCGGCACCTGCCAATAACGCTGCCGCCAACTCCAAGGTTGAGGCCAAGAAGGCCGTTGCCAAGAAGAACGAGAAGGCTGCGAAGTCCAAGAAGAACGAGAAGCCTGGTTTCTTCGCCCGCACCAAGAAGTATTTCGCTTCGGTCAAGTCCGAGATGAAGCGTGTCACGTGGCCCGATAAGAAGGAGCTCGTGAACTACTCTGTCGTCGTTTGCGCTTCTCTGATCGTCGTCGGCGTCGTCATCGCTCTGCTCGATGCTGGCTTTGGCGAGGCTCTTGCTCTGTTCTCTGGATTGAGGGGCTAAACCATGTCTAAGCGTTGGTACGTCGTTCACACTTACTCCGGATACGAGAACCGCGTTAAGTCCGATCTCGAGCATCGCATCGAGACCATGGGCATGCAGGACCGTATCTTTGATATCGAGATTCCTATGGAGCGCGTCACCGAGATTAAAGAGGGTGGCAAGCGCGAGACCAAGGATTCTAAGATTTTCCCGGGTTATGTCCTGGTCCGCATGGAGATGGATGACGATGCTTGGACGTGCGTTCGTAACACGCCTGGCGTCACCGGTTTCCTGGGCGGCAACGGCAAGCCCGCTCCGCTTTCCCGCGACGAGTACAACAAGATGACTCGTCGTCCCGGTAAGGGCGATTCGCCCAAGCGCACTTCGGTCGATATTCAGGTCGGCACGTCTGTCCGCGTCACCGATGGCCCGCTTACCGACTTTGATGGCAAGGTCTCCGAGGTTAACACCGAGGCAGGCAAGCTTAAGGTCACGCTGATGATCTTTGGCCGCGAGACGCCGGTTGAGCTCGACTTTAACCAGGTCGCTGTCATCGCTTAAGTTTTCGTCCGTTCGCGCGAGCGTGCTTCTTCTGTGACTGCTCATCTCAGGAGTGCTTCTAACACGTGCGTGCTTACGATATAGCAAGTACTTCACACTCGTGATTCGAAAGGAATGACCATGGCTGAGAAGAAGGTTGCCAACGTCATTAAGCTCCAGATTCCTGCTGGTGCAGCTAACCCCGCTCCTCCCGTCGGCCCCGCCCTGGGCGCTGCTGGCGTGAACATCATGCAGTTCTGCCAGGCCTTTAACGCCGAGACGCAGGACAAGAAGGGTGACATCATCCCCGTTGAGATCTCTGTCTACGAGGATAAGTCCTTCTCCTTCATCACCAAGACCCCGCCGGCGGCTCACCTCATCAAGAAGGAGCTGAACCTCAAGTCTGGTTCCGCTAAGCCCCAGGCTGACAAGGTCGGTCAGCTCTCCCAGGAGCAGCTCACCAAGATCGCCGAGATCAAGATGCCGGACCTCAATGCCAACGACATTGACGCCGCCAAGAAGATCATCGCCGGTACCGCCCGTTCCATGGGCGTCACCATCGCTGAGTAGCGATTTCTTTAGGTAATAACGGGTGCTCCGACCGGGGCGCCGTTATATGTGTGCAATAGGGCACACGATACGATGTGGGAGGGCTCACGCCCGTTTAACCACAGGAGGTAATGCACATGGCTAAGCATGGTAAGAGCTATAACGCCGCTGCGAGAAGATCGACCGCGCCACGCTCTACACCCCCCTTCAGGCTGCCAAGCTCATCAAGGAGCTCGACACCGCCAAGTTCGACGAGACCGTCGAGGCTCACTTCCGTCTGGGCATCGATACTCGTAAGGCTGACCAGAACATCCGTGGTTCCATCTCCCTGCCCCACGGCACCGGCAAGACCGTTCGTGTTGCCGTCTCGCCGAGGGCGAGAAGGCCCGCGAGGCCGAGCTGCCGGCGCCGACATCATCGGTTCCGACGAGCTCGTCGCCCAGATTCAAAAGGGCGAGATCAACTTCGACGCCGCTATCGCTACGCCGAACATGATGCCAAGGTTGGCCGCATCGGTAAGATTCTTGGTCCCCGTGGCCTCATGCCGAACCCCAAGCTCGGCACCGTGACCATGGATGTTGCCAAGATGGTTTCCGAGCTCAAGGCCGGCCGCGTTGAGTATCGCGCCGACCGTTACGGCATCTGCCACGTGCCCTGGGCAAGAAGTCCTTCTCTGAGCAGCAGCTCGTCGAGAACTACGCTGCCCTGTACACCGAGATCCTGCGCGTCAAGCCTCTTCTGCTAAGGGCAAGTACGTCAAGTCCATCTCCGTGTCTTCCACCATGGGCCCTGGCGTCAAGGTCGATCCCGCTGTCCAGCGTGACTTCCTGCTGAGTAACTTTTAGTTACTGCCTGAGCAAAGCAAGCATTGCTAAAGAAACCCGGTTCTGCCTGAACTGCGTCCCAAATCTTGGACGCCCTAAATAGCGACTAGGCCGCGAGGGCCTGATTCCGGAACTCCTCCGGGGTCAGGCCCTTCAATCTTACCTGCCTCCGGCTCGTGTTCCAGTGGACTATGT
>ENA-OQHA01000660-OQHA01000660.1-human-gut-metagenome-genome-assembly--contig:-NODE-660-length-16281-cov-6.746750_pt1 | contig 16281 bp, 23 predicted proteins | sample MGYA00242558_ERZ504707 | MGnify/ENA primary metagenome ERZ504707 (study PRJEB26092, sample SAMD00036197) | human gut metagenome | host: Homo sapiens | study: EMG produced TPA metagenomics assembly of...
TTCACGCGAATAGGTAAACCATTCGCCATTTCAACCAAAGATACAGTTTAGCGCAAGAGGTGGGCCGCACCCATCCTTCCGCGCCGATAGCGTCTGCTTTCCCGACGGAAAAGAGCGTTATTTCTTTGATTTGCGATTCTTTTTTCGTTTTTCGATTCTCGCTCGCCGTAATCGGCTGCGGCTTGGGTTCGACCGGGGCGATCGGCAGCACCACCGTCAGGGTCAGTCCCGTTCCTTCGCTGCCGGATGCGCAGATGAATCCATGATGCGCCTTGACCACGGATTGCGCGATTGCCATGCCGAGTCCCGTACCGCCCTTCTGACGCGCACGCGACGGGTCGGCGGTGTAGAAACGTTCGAAGATCTTCGACCGCGCTTCCGGCGGCACGCCGGGACCGTGGTCGCTGAATCGCACAATCGCGTAGTTCATACCCACTTGCATGGACTGCCCCACTTCGATGGCTTCGACCAGATGGCGCAGCGACTGCTCGTTGGACGGCATACGGGATAGGGATTCGGGACTGATCGACGCGGGGAGCACACCCATGGAGATCTCCACAGGCGAGTCCGCCGGCGTATACCGGTGGATATTGCCCACGATGTTGGTGACCACTTGACGCAGTCTCGAAGCATCACCCTTCAACTCAATCTGGGGCATCTGCCATTTTGGAAGGCGAATTGGGTGGGATGGTCCATATCGGTACCTGGTTGGAGCACGACCTGTCCGCAGGAAATGCCGCGGTCGGGGTCGAGCGCATGCAGGTCATCGGCTGCGTCGCGCACCACGGAGGTCAGCTTCACCTGCTGCGTGATGTCGATGCCACGTCCTTCGTCCAAACGAGCCAAAGACAGCAGGTCCTCCACCAGAACCGTCATACGCGCGCTGGATGCCTCGATATGTTCGATGGATTCGTCAGCCCTCTCCAAAGCCCCAGGCATGTCGCGCTGCATTTTGTACAGCTCGGCGTACCCGTGAATGGCGGCGAGCGGCGTACGCAATTCGTGACTGGCGTCCGAGACGAACCGCTTCATTTTTTCGGTGGTCTCTTCCTGCGCGTGGAAGCTCTCCTCGATGCGTGTCAGCATGGTGTTCAGCGACATGGACAGAGAGCCGACCTCCGTGCTTTCCGGCAGGTCTGGCACACGTTGGCTGAGATCTCCCGCGGCGATTTTCGCGGCGGTCTTTTCAATCCGCTTCAAGGGCGCGAGCGTGCTTTGCACCAGAATGGTGCCGAGTATCGCGCCGATCAGCACCACCGCGATGCCCACCATCGCGCAGAATCGCGTCAATGTGTTGGCCGTGTCGATCTGATCGCTCAGCGACAGGCCGATGAACACGACGCCACTGTCCTTGACTTGCCCGGTCCGTGTCTTCTCGTTCCAAGCAACGCGACAACACGCCATGGCGACTGCGCGGCCTGCATGATGGAATGATCCGGGGTGCGGCTTGTGGTGATGTGCACCACCGCACGTGTCGTGAATGGCTGTCCAAGAGTGACGCCGTCGATGCTGCCGTCGGCCGGCAGACTTGGTTCCGAAACCACTCCGTCACGGAGCATGGGCACCGATCCGGCACCCGTGCTTTTGTATTCGCTGTCGCGCACCTCCACGTAATACGTGTTCATGAGGCTGCGCCCGTCATCGCCGGTGTCGCTGCTGAGCGAGTCCATGCTGTTGAAAATCAGCTGGGCTTGGTTGATCAGCTGCGTATCGGTCTTCTGCAGCAGATAATTGCCCACCAACGTACGGATGGAAAAGGAGATGCCGATGGTGCCGATGGTCAACAGCACGATGATGCAGGTGACCAGTTTCGTGCTCAGCGGAATCGCTTGAATCCTGCGGGTGAAACGGCTCCATACCTTGTTCTGCTTCGGCAGCGACCGGGGAGGCTGCATGGGGCCGGAATGGCCGAAGGATTGGAGGCGTGGCCCGTGGACGGCGAATTGGGATTCTTGCTCATGGCTGAATCTAGTTCTTGGGAGCGCGAATCATATAGCCAATGCCGCGCTTGGTTTCGATCAGCGGCGTTACCTTGTGCTTGTCGCCGTTCTCATCCTCGATGACGATGCCATCGACCTTCTTGCGAAGATAGGAGATGTACGATTCGACGATGGCCGCGTCCCCGCCCCAATCGTATTGCCACACGTGATCGAGAATCTGCGCCTTGGACAGCACGCGGCCTTCATTGTCCATGAGGTAGCGAAGAAGCTTGTATTCGGTGGGGCTCAGGTCGATTGGCTGTCCGGCTCGGGACACGTCGTGCGAGTCCTCGTTGATTTCGAGATCGCCCACACGGATGATCGGATCGTCCTCCACCTGCTGCTGGGTGCGACGCAGGATGGCGCGGATTCGGGCCACGACCTCTTCGAGGCTGAACGGCTTGGTCACATAGTCGTCGCCTCCCACGGTAAGCCCCATGACCTTGTCTTGGGTGTCATCGCGAGCGGTCAGGTACAGCACCGGCGTGGTGATGCCTTCCTGCCTGATGCGTCGGGTCACCGTGAACCCATCGATGTCCGGAAGCATCACATCAAGCACGATCAGATCCGGCTGCAGCCTTTCGATGACCTCGATGGCTTCGGATCCCGAAGCGGCCGTGTTCACTTCGAAACCGGCGAAATGCAGGGATGCCACCAGCAGCTCTCGGATGGACGGCTCGTCATCGACAACGACAATGGATGCTTCAATAGGCTTGCTCATGGCTTAAGCATCGCTCCCTTCACTGGATGTTTCCTGAACGGATTCTGAATCTTGCGTTGAAGCGGTATCCGGATTGACATAATCCTCGTTTTCCGATTCGGCGCCCCACTCTTTGACCGGTTGGATACGTTCGGCGACCGCACCATGACGGCCGCTATGGCGGCCCTTACGCCGATGCCCGATCACGCCCTTCTTGCGCAGGATATGGAACACCACCAGAATCACCACCAGAAGCAGCAGCGCGCCGGCGAATCCTCCACGCCAATCCATATGGTCCGCGACGAAGTCGAGGTCTTTTTCTGCACCGAAATCTGATTCATCATGTCGGTCGCGGACTTCGCCCAGTCCGGATCGCTTTCCATCAACGGTTTTTGCGCGGCATCGGACAGCGCGTCGACGGTCGACTTCTTCTTCAGCCATTCCTCCGAGTTCGAAGACACGGCCACCACCAGATTACCGTCATTCGAGGCAACCGCCAACATCACGGTATTCGGTTTCGGGTTCAACGATTCCAGCAGCGCGCTCACCCATTTATCCGGCTTGCCCTTGGCGTTGAAACTGTCCAGATACACCAAACGGACGGTGACGCCGGTCTCCTTTTTCGTCTGGTTGATGGCGTCCGTGATCTCCGAGACATTCGAACCGAGCAGATTCTGCGTGTCGGTGATGTCGTCCGTGGCTGTAATGCCCAATCCGGCACTGTCATCCGCATGGACCGGCGGAGTTATCCACAGCATCAAACACAAACCCAGCACGCTCGCCAGCAACATGCAAATCGCGATATTCCAACCTTTTGCCGTTCTGCCGCCGTTTCGCGACACGCCGACGGAACCCAAATGCATATGTTCTCCGACCACAGCTCCGTTTTTTTCGTTGCACACGCTCACTGATGACATAGCATCCACTGTACCGTCCGGTTGCGCCAACCGCGATCGCATGGAGAAACACACCAATCATCATTGAAAGGACCGGCACATGCCACAGTATCAAGTCGACAGCGAGCAGATTCAGTCCTCGAGCGCCGCCGTCAACGCCTCCATCCAATCCATCCGACAGGCCGTGCAGGGCATGTACGGCAATCTCAACAATCTGCAGAGCGTTTGGCGCGGCGGGGCTGCGACGCAGTTCACAGCGGTCGCCGAACAGTGGCGTGCCGCGCAGCAGCAGATGGAGCAGTCGCTTGAATCAATCCAGCGCGCATTGATGCAGGCCTCCACGTTGTATTCGGAGACCGAAATGCAGGCGTCGCGTTTGTTCGCGCAGTAGAAAGCGCGCGTAAGGCGCCTTCCAGATAAGCAAAGGCCCGCTCCCCATCGGGAAGCGGGCCTCATATCAGCTATTTGAGCTTATGGAAGCTTCCGGTCTTTCGATCAGTAGCCCATGTCGGCGCCAGCTGCCGGAGCGGCTGCCGGCGGTTCCGGCTTGTTGGCCACCACGGCTTCGGTGGTCAGGAACAGTCCAGCGATGGAAGCTGCGTTCTGCAGAGCGGAACGAGTCACCTTGACCGGGTCGGTGACGCCTGCGGCCAGCAGGTCCTCGTACTCGTTGGTGGCCGCGTTCAGGCCCTGGCCGTCAGGCAGGGAGCGGACCTTGTCGATCACCACGTCGCCGGACAGGCCAGCGTTTTCGGCGATCTGCTTGATCGGGCTTCGACGGCACGGAACACGATCGCGGCACCGGTGGCCTCGTCGCCTTCGAGCTCGACGTCGTCCTTGGCCTTGGCGGCAGCCTGGATCAGGGCGACACCGCCGCCCGGCAGCAGACCTTCCTCGATAGCGGCCTTGGCGTTGCGCACGGCATCCTCGATGCGGTGCTTGCGTTCCTTGGCCTCGACTTCGGTGGCAGCGCGACCTTGATGACGGCGACACCGCCGGCCAGCTTGGCCAGGCGCTCCTGCAGCTTCTCGCGATCGTAATCGGAATCGGTGTTGGCGATCTCGCCACGGATCTGAGCGACGCGAGCGGCCACGTCCTCCTTGGAGCCGCCACCGGACACGATGGTGGTCTCATCCTTGGAGACGATGACCTTCTTGGCGGTGCCAAGCACGGACATGTCGACGGAGTCGAGCTTCAGGCCCAGCTCATCGGACACCACCTGGCACCGGTCAGGATGGCCATATCCTGCAGCATGGCCTTGCGACGGTCGCCGAAGCCGGAGCCTTAACAGCGCAGGACTTGAAGGTGCCGCGGATGTTGTTCAGAATCAGGGTCGCAGAGCCTCGCCGTCAACGTCCTCAGCGATGATCAGCAGCGGCTTGCCGGTCTTCATGACCAGCTCGGCGATGTGGACGACATCCTGCTGGGAGCTCAGCTTGCCGGAGGTCAGGAGGATGTACGGATCCTCGAGAACGGCGGTCTGGTCCTCGGCGTTGGTCACGAAGTACGGAGCGATGTAGCCCTTGTCGAAGCGCATGCCCTCGGTGAAGTCAAGGTCAAGACCGAAGCGGTTGTTGTCCTCGACGGTCACGACGCCATCCTGGCCTACCTTGTCCAGAGCTTCGGCGATCTTCTCGCCGACTTCCGGATCAGCGGCGGAGATCGTTGCGGTGGCAGCAATCTGGTCCTTGGTCTCAACGTCCTTGGCCGCTGCGACGAGTTCCTTGACGATGGCGTCGGCGGCCTTCTCGATGCCACGACGCAGCGCGATCGGGTTGGAACCGGCGGTGACGTTCTTCAGACCCTCATGCACCAGAGACTGGGCCAGCACGGTTGCGGTGGTGGTGCCGTCGCCTGCGACGTCATCGGTCTTCTTGGCGACTTCCTTGACCAGTTCGGCGCCGATACGCTCATACGGATCGTCCAGATCGATTTCCTTTGCGATGGAAACGCCATCGTTGGTGATGGTCGGAGCGCCGTAGGTCTTGTCAAGCACCACATTGCGGCCCTTCGGACCAAGGGTGACCTTGACGGTGTCAGCGAGCTTGTCGAGACCCGCGAGCATTCCCTGACGAGCTTCGTCGTCATATGCAATCATCTTTGCCATTGTTCCTCCACATATGGCTACACGGTATTATTTCCACCTTCGGAGCGACAATCAGAACCAGCCGTCAGCCGCCAGTTATCACTCTCACTCGTCGAGTGCTAATTCGCAGATTAGCACTCCCACGTCGAGAGTGCCAAACCCGATGACGTTCTTTGCGCTGTGAGCAAGATGTCAGTCGCATCGAATCAACTTGAAAAACGCCGGATTTCCAAGAAAATAAAAGAACCTCGCCCATGTTCGGGCGAGGTTCCAAACCGGTTCGGACGGCGTTTTTTCAGTTCAACAGCACCACAACGATCGGCGTGACCAATCCGCTGCTCTGCTGGACATTGGAGATTCCCAGCGTCTGCGCGACATTCTCCGCCGTCGCCTTGTCGGCCTCATTCTGATACCAGACAACCGTCTGGCTGGGAACGTTGCCGGTCGGATTGCTGGGCGTCACGCTGGTGTATCCGGCCTGGGTCAGGGCATCGGCCTTGCTCTTGGCGTAACCGGTGATGCTGGTGGCGTTCACCACGCGGATCTCGGTGGCCAGATTCACGCTCTGCTCAGAAGCCGCATCCTGGCCATTGTTCTGATCGTTATTCTGTTCCGCGTTCTGGTTGGCGTCCGAAGCGTCCTTCGACTGGCCATCCGAAGCACTGGTCTTCTTGCCGTCCTCGGACTTCTTGTTCTCCGTCTTGGCGTCTTTGGACGTGTCGTCCGTCTTCTTATCCGCCGTGGAGACGGACGATGAAGAGTCCTCCTTGGCCGACCAAGGCATTCTCAGGTTGCTGATCTCGCCAGAATAGACTCCCCAGAACAGCAGGCCGGCGAGCAGAGCCACAATCACGACAATCACATACGGCAGAGCCTGGACGCCATGGAACGTGCGCCACGGTGCACGCCCATCGGTCCCACCGGAGGATTGTCGAACATATCCTTGGCGTAGGATTCGTAGGTCTCCTTGTCCTGCTTAGCCATTTTCTGCAACCTCATTTCTCACACTTACCGCCCCAGTGTACCGGCCCGTGCAGTCAGCCCACAATCAGCATCGTCGATTTTGCGCGTATTCGACACGTTTCCGCATGGAATCGGCATGGACATCCACAGGGCACGTCGTACAGTGGGAAAGTATGACTCATATCAAACCATTGAAGGATCTTGTGGAGCCCGGATGGGCCCAGGCCCTCGCCGATGTCGAACCCCAGATACATCTCATGGGAGACTTTCTGAGGTCGGAAATCGCGGCGGGACGTAAGTACCTTCCGGCCAGCAGGAACATTCTGCGCGCGTTTACCATTCCATTCGACGACATCAAAGTGCTTATCGTCGGCCAGGATCCCTACCCCACGCCGGGCCATCCGGTGGGACTGAGCTTCTGCGTGGCACCGGACGTCAAGCCCATTCCGCGCAGTCTGGCGAACATCTACACCGAGCTGACCGACGATCTGGGCGTGCCCATGCCGGCCAACGGCGACCTGACACCCTGGACCAAGCAGGGCGTCATGCTGCTCAACAGATGCCTGACCGTCGAACCGGGAAAGCCGGGAAGTCATCAGGGGCGAGGCTGGGAAGTGGTCACCGACGCGGCCATCAGCGCATTGAACAATCGCCGTCGGCCTGACGGCAGCGTCAAGCCTCTGGTCGCGATTCTGTGGGGACGAAAGGCGCAGACGTTGGAGCCCCTGCTCACCAACGCTTTCATCATCAAATCCCCCCATCCAAGTCCGATGTCCGCCCGCTACGGATTTTTCGGCTCGAAACCGTTCTCCCGCGCCAATCAGGCGCTAATCGAAGCAGGAGAACAGCCGGTGGATTGGACCCTCCCGTCAGCTTGACCCGTTAGAGTAGCAACCATGGCTTTATTCCCTCCAAAGAATCCGGCGCCAGCACCGGCACCCATCCCCATGCCCGCAGCCGCAAGACCAACCACGCTGTCGGCCGAAGACATCGCACGCGCCAGGAACATCGGTTCGCAGATTCGCGGACGTTTCGCGCAGACCCTGGTCGGACAGGACAATCTTCGTGAATCGCTGATCACCACTTTGGTGGCCGGCGGTCATATCCTCATCGAATCCGTCCCGGGTCTGGCAAAAACCACTGCCGCGCAGACCTTGGCCACTTCGGTGTCCGGCTCGTTCAAACGTGTGCAATGCACTCCCGATCTGATGCCTTCGGACCTGGTCGGCACTCAGGTCTTCGATTTCGCCACGCAGAAATTCTCCACGCAGATCGGCCCGATCCACGCCAATTTCGTGCTGCTCGACGAAATCAATCGTTCCAACGCGAAGACCCAGTCCGCCATGCTTGAAGCCATGGCGGAGGGCGCGACCACCATCGGAGGCCAACGCATCGCGCTGCCGAAACCATTCATGGTCATCGCAACGCAGAATCCAATCGAGGAAGAGGGCACCTTCAATCTTCCCGAGGCGCAGATGGACCGTTTCATGATGAAGGCCGTACTGACCTATCCGACAGCGCAGGAAGAGCAACGCATGCTCGCCATGCTGACCCGCCGCGGCTCCGATACCGTAGACCAGCACGCGCTCACCGGTGACACCGTTTCCATCAGCGACGTCGAATTCCTGCGTTCCGCGGCACGTCTGTGCACGTGTCCGATGCGATCATGCAGTATGCGGTCAATATCGCGGCCACCTCCCGTGGCGCTGGAACCAAGCCCGTCCAAGGACTTTCCTCGCTCGTCAGGCTGGGCGCCTCGCCGCGCGCGTCCATCGCGCTGGTGCGCATAGGACAGGCCAACGCGCTCCTGCAGGGACGAGATTACGTCATTCCTGAGGATGTGAAGGCGTTCGCCCACGAAGTGTTGCGCCATCGTATTCTGATGACGTTCGAAGCACTTGCCGATGGCGTCACCAGCGACCAGGTGGTGGATTCGATCGTGCAGGCGGTCCCCGTTCCATGATCGACCAGATCCGTTCCGACGATCCGATCCGCAGAAAAATCGAGACGCTTGGAACCACGCTGAGTCTGCGACGGTACGCAAGGCTCTCGGCATACTCGAAGGCGCGCACGAATCGAACAAACGCTTCGGCGCCGACGATGTCGTGGATATCCACGCCTATGAGCCGGGAGACGAGGCGAAACGCATCGATTGGAAGACCAGTGCCCGAGCGGGACGTCCAATGGTGGTGCAGCGTGAGCGTCCCTCCACTTCGAAGGCATGGTTGCTGCTTGACGTCGGACAGGAGATGACCGCCACATGCCCTTCCTCGGAACAGGCGTATCAGGTGGCGGCAAATGCCTTATGCATGTTCGCCGCGCTCAGCCTGCGCCGAGGCGACGAAGTGTCCATGGTGTTCGGCGACAGCGCTTCCATCACCCGGGTGCCGTTCAACGGTGGCCTGGCGCAGTTCGAACGAACCTTGGATACGGCATTGCAGCGCGAGTGGACCAGGCCCCGCAATATCGACGCGTTGCTGGAATACGCGCGCCGCATTCGGGACAAAGAGGCGCTGGTCGTCATCGCCACCGAGGAGCATGCGTTGGAGGAACGGCATTTGAGCGCCATCCGCACGATTGCAAGGACACATCCGATGGTGCTCATCGATGTGGCCACCATCAATCCGTTTGATGTCAGCCATGCGCGCGTGGTGCTTGACGGGGCTGGAAAACGACGCGTGCCTGCGTTCCTGCGTAGGGGAAACACAGCTGGCAAGTGCGAACGCATCGCGAATACCTGGCTGCGTCCATTCGCCATGAGCTGAATCGCTGTGGCTCGACGGTAATCCGATCCGATTCCAGCGAACGCATGTTCCATGAGTTCGTGCGCATGGTTTCCACGGCTTTGGCCCAGTCCACACGTAACCAATTGAGAGCCCCGTCCGTATTGTCGTTGGGAGACAAGGCATGATGCTCTTCCTTGCCGAGGATGACCTCGTCATCAAGGACCAGATTCATCTTGAGAACGGTTTGGCCGTCGTCATCGCGGTCTGTCTGTTGCTTGCCGTCGTTTTGGTGGCTCTTGTGGTCTGGCTTGCCCGGCCGAGCCGGAAGCCCGCAAAAATAGTCAATCGCGGCCGACATGACGCGCTTGCCGGCAAAACGTCTGGCATCAGCGTATCGATGATGTTGTGTCCCGCCATGCCCGGGGGGAGCTGGAGCGCGAGGAGGCTTTCGCACAGCTGGCCGCAATCGCCAGGGATTTTGCTTCCACTGCCACCGGAACGGACGTGCGCAACCAGACGCTCACCGACATCGAAGAGACGCCTCGGACCACGGGGAACCAGCAGGGTCTCACCTTGCTCAGGCAAACCATCGAGGCATTGTATCCGCCGGAATTCGCGGATGCCGAGCGCAATCACATCGCCAGGCAGGCCACGGTCGAGCAGGCTGGCGAATGGGTGGCCAATCTTGTGGAAAGGTGGCGATAGATGCAACTGTCATGGCATTGGCCTTGGGTCTTTCTGGCAGGCGTCATCGTGGTGCTGGCCGTTGCCGGCGTCACGTTGCTGGTGGCCGCGCGCCACAAAACCGATGACATCGAGAGTGCCCGCACCTTCAGCCTGGATGATGACCTCAACACGGAATCCGCATCGAGATTATTCCGCCAGTGGAGGGTTCTTTCACGTTTGGCGGTGATTCTTCTAGTGGTCGCGTTGGCACTCGCCACGGCTCTGGTGGCACGTCCCAGCACCGTGGATGAAGGCGAGGAGAAGGCCAGCAGCCGAGACATCGTGCTGTGCTTGGATGTTTCCGGCTCGGCGCTCCCCTACGACCGCGAGGTCATCGACACCTACCGTCAACTCGTCGACAGCTTCAAGGGCGAGAGAATCGGCCTGAGCATCTTCAATTCGACGTCACGTACCGTTTTTCCGTTGACCGACGACTACGAACTGGTGTCCAAACAGCTTGACAAAGCCAGCAGCATCCTCGCAGGCGTCGAGTCCCAAGACGATATCGACAAGATGAAGGACAGCGATTATCAGGCGATTTCCGACTGGCTGGAAGGCACGCAGAACCGTAAGGAGTCCACTTCGCTGATTGGCGATGGCGTGGTGAGCTGCGCGGCCATGCTTCCCGGATTCGCCTATGGGAACGCAAGCGCCGACAATGCCGAGCGTCAGCGCGCCGCATCCATCGTGCTTGCCACGGACAACGTCGTTTCCGGAAAACCAACCTATACGCTTGACGAGGCGCTGAACCTGACCAAGCAGGCCCAAATCACCGTGGATGGATTGTTTTCCGGACCGAAGCAGAGCGAGGCCGACGAGACCACCCAGGAATTCAAATCCGCCATCGAAGCTCATCATGGGGTGTTTCTCACCCAATCGAATGGAGCATCCGTCTCTTCGCTGGTCAAGGAAATCGAATCTCGGCGGAACCATGAAAACGAGTCGAGCAACAAGGCCGCCATGGTGGATGCTCCCGGATGGTGGACACTGGCCTTGGCCATCGTTTTGATGGTCTGGCTGGCATTGGCTTGGAGGTTGAGGAGATGAACCATCTGACGCTTTCCCCTGCTTTGGGTTGGCCTGTCGGCGGAGCCGTCGCCGTGGTTCTGCTGGCCTGCGCCATTGCGCAGATCGTATTGCATGTTCGTCGCCGCGCTGACAGCGACGAAACCGTTTGGGCATGCGTTCGGCGCGTATTGCTTTGTCTGACGGTGTCGGTCATGGCATTGACGCCCAGTATCGTGGCGCCGACCAATAGCCGTGCGGTGAACGCCACCGACGTGGTGGTGGCCGTTGACGTGACCGGTTCCATGGCCGTCAAAGACGCGCAATATGGTTCAGCCGAACAGTCAAGCCGTCTCGACGTGGCAAAACAAGCCGTGAAGGACGTCACCGCGCTATATCCCAATTCCAGTTTCGCCGCTTTGCGATTCGGAGCTTCCGGCACGTTGGACGTGCCGTTGACCCCGGATTCGAACGCGATCGACAATTGGGCGGATACACTCGCGCCCGAGGCGACTTCCGTTTCGGCCGGTTCGACGTTGGATGCCCCTATCGACCAGCTGCTGCTGACCTGCAAGTCCATTCATGATCAGCATCCCGATGATGCGATCGTGCTGTACCTGTTTTCCGATGGAGAACAGACCTCGTCAAAGGCACGGCGCACGTTCTCATCATTGCGACGATACCTATCCGATGCCTTCACCGTAGCCATCGGCAGCGAGCAGGGAGGCAACATTCCCGTAATCGCCGACGGCGTCGATGGAAATGCGGACCAGTGGGTCACCGACCCTGATACCGGCAAACCCGGAGTGTCACGCATGAACAAGGATGAGATGGCGTCCATCGCCGACGAGTTGAGCGGTACCGCGCTGGTGTTGAACGCCTCCAACACCATGCGTGACGGCGTGTCCAAGGAAGCGTCCGATAAGTGGCGAGTCACCCAAACCACCAAGAAGCGCACCAGGACGATGCCCGTCGTATGGCCACTGGCCATCGTCACGCTGCTGCTGCTCGCATGCGAATTGGGGGCTTGGATAATTCAGTCGAGGAGTTTGCTATGACCAGAACAACCATGAAACCGCGTGCCTCGCTGACGGTTCGCATCGTTTTGGCCGTCATGGCGGCGTTGCTGGTCATGGCCGCCCTATGGGCCATAGTGAATCTCGCAGCCGTCAATAGCTACAACCAGGCCACGCAAAGCCTGCAGGAGAACATCTCGACCAGCAGAAAAGACGATGCCGATTGGGACAAGCTGCACACCAGGCAACAGCAGACGGACGCCCAATTCAACGAGGCATCAGCCATGAAGCCGCTGCTGCTGCCCCAAGTGCGCGAATCAATCGAGCATAACAGTCATGTTTCCAGCCAGCTTACGGATCACGCGTCCAAGAAGATCAAAGCCGAGCAGAGCGATCAGTCCGCTTCCACGGATTCAAACACCGCCGACGCTCAGGAATCGGGTAAATCAAGTCACAAGAACGACGAAAACCTATCCGACGAACAACGTCGGAAAATAGAGGAGCTATTGGCTCAGAACGCCCAATCCACGCAATCGGATCCCAATGACGATTCAGGTTCGGCTGCGAAAAAGAACCCAAGCACGTCATCCTCGCAGACCAAACCCTGGTAGGGGGCTTTTTCGAATATAGTTATCCACATGCCGTCGACGTGGTTTTCGTTGTTTTTCCAATAACGACACGCCGACGGTTTTTCATAGACTCGTTCTTTGACCACAAGCTCTGTTTTCCGATTGGCGTCAACGCCGAATGTGGTCAAATGGCTGCCATGAACGTTTCAAATGCTTTTCTTGGTGCCGCCCCAGGCGTCGCAGCCTTCAATTCGTTGGCATCCCTGTCGGGAATGTCCTGTCGTTGCCGAATTGGCGTGCGGACCACCCAAACATTGATCAATGCGAAACTTGTTACCGCGTCACGGCTTCTCGATGGACTTGATGCGGCAATAGCCTCCAACAGACTGGCCGACTGGACCGGCACCGCGGCCGAGGAATACCGCACCCGTCTCGATCGCATCGCACGGCAATCCGCTCTGCTACGTGATGATATGATCGCCACGTCACGTCTTCTCTGGTCGGCAGGTGCGGCATGAACCAACGAGTGACGGCCCGCATCGTTGGCGGAAAGAGATTCACCACCGCCGAATACCGGGAATACTTCAATGCTTCAAGAATCCTCAGAGACCAAGCGAATCGTCTTGGCACTTCCCGTAGATCCTTCATTGCCGCAGGCTATGAACTCAAAATCCACCCTCGCGCCACACCGCTCCTGTCCGCTTTGACCGGGGCAAGTCCACGGTGTACGGCGCAGGACCATATCGAATTGCCGTACCGGCAGCTGCTCGGACGTTGCGAAGCGCATGCCGAGGCCCTGCAATCCATGGCATCCCAGCTTAATGAGCTATCCTCATTGATCGCACAAGCCCAATCCTTATACGCCCAAGCTGAGGAAGCCAGCAGGAAGCTGAATATCATGTTGCGAGGGCTTTTCATGTCATCACGGGAATCCGCGATTCTCGCCTTGACCGCCAGCGCACTGATGGGGGTAAGACGCAGTTACGCCAAAGAGGGGAAATTCAACAAATTCTATCTTGTGGAATCCACCGCATGGATGCAGGAAAGCTTCGTGAGCGTCCTCGGAGAGCATGCGAGCCGATTGAACATACAGGAACGGCCTTCAAAAGACACGTCCATCCTGGAATACATCACGAAAACCTTATTCATGGTCACCAAACCGGGAGCGGCTATAGCAGAGGGGCTTTCCGGCAAAGGCTCGGTCAATCGCGGTCTTAAGAAAATCGACAGACTGCTCATACCGTACTTCGACAAAGACCATGGAGACAATCTCTCCGTAACCCGTGTGTATCCGAAAACCAAAGTGGTCAGAGGCGGTACAAGCACGAAGGACGCCATCGCCGACCAACGGCGGCTGTCCGAAGGACCTCTCAACGGCGAACGTGAAAGCGGTCTGGAATACGGAACCATCGCATGCTGCAAGTACCGCAAAGCCGATGGCACATATGCTTGGAGGATCATCATTCCCGGGACCGACGGCAATCACGATTCGCCTATGGACTGGTACACCAATTTCGAGCTGATGAGTGCCGATGAGCGGCAGCGCGGAACCGCGGAAAGCTCCGTTTCCTGGATGAGACCATGAAACAGGCCGGCATCCAGCCGGATGATCCCGTGGAAATCGTCGGCCATTCGCAGGGCGGCATCATCGCGGCAGCGGCGGCGACGGATTTCCAAGACAAATACGACATACAACATATCGCCACGCTTGGCTCCCCGATAGCGAATTTCGAGATTCCCGAGAAAACACGGGTCACCGCCATCGAGATGATGATGAAGGCATCGCGGCACTTGACGGGGAGGCCAACCCCCATACGGAGAACTGGCTCACCATACGATGCTCCGTCCATGAGGAAGATGCGCCGAAGAGGGCTTTTCCAGGAGCCGAAGTCAGTGATTCGTCCGGGGAGAAGAACTCCACGCACTACCCGAAATACCATGAGGCGGGATACCGGTACGCCTACGACACCGGAAGCAAATCCGTGCTGGACCATGACCGTCATTTCCAAGAGGTCGTGGAAGGCGAGCTGGAGGAGATCCAGTATTATGAGGGACGCATCAGCAAATGACGGGACCAATGGTTCACGGCTGAACGTATGCTGTTGTCTATGAAGCTTACTGACATCTCCCCCGCAATCGCACTGACCCCTCTTGACGGCCGCTACCACAAGCAGACCGCTCCCCTTGTCGAATACATGAGCGAACCGGCGTTGAACCGCGAGCGCATGCGCGTCGAAGTCGAGTGGATGATTCTGCTTGCCAACGGTTTCGAGGGCAACGGCAATCAGACCATCGTTCCGGGTGTCAAGCCGCTCACCGATGATGAGCAGGCGTATCTGCGTTCCATTCCGGAGAATTTCGGAGCCGAAGGCATTGCCCAGCATGCCGCTTATGAGGCTAAGACCCACCATGATGTGAAGGCCGTGGAGTATTACATCGACGACCAGCTGGAGAAGGCCGCCGATGTGTTGGGTCATGACACCCAGCTGACCGGATTGAAGACTCTCGTGCATTTTGCCTGCACGTCCGAGGATATCAACAACCTGTCCATCGCCCGTTGCGTGAAGAACGGTGTGGAGCAGGTGTGGCTGCCCGCAGCCCAGGCCATTGTCGACCATCTGGCACAGAAGGCCGACGCCTACCGCGACAAGGCCATGCTGTCGCTGACCCATGGACAGCCTGCCACGCCGACCACGCTGGGCAAGGAACTGGCTGTTTATGTGTATCGTCTGAACCGTCAGCTCAACAAGGTCAAGGCCCAGGAATATCTCGGTAAGATCAATGGCGCGACCGGCACGTTCGGTGCGCATCTGGCCGCCTGCCTGATGTTGACTGGGTGGCCGTCTCCCGCGAGTTCGTCACCAACCGTATGGGTCTGACGTGGAATCCGTTGACCACGCAGATCGAATCGCATGATTGGCAGGCTGAACTGTACGGTACCATCAGCCACACCAACCGTATCCTGCACAACCTGTGTGTGGACGTGTGGATGTACATCTCCCGTGGCGTGTTCGCGCAGGTACCGGTCAAGGGCGCGACCGGTTCCTCCACCATGCCGCACAAGGTCAATCCGATTCGTTTCGAGAACGCCGAAGCCAATCTGGAGATCTCCTGCTCGCTATTGGACACTTTGTCGGCGACGCTGGTCGAATCGCGTTGGCAGCGCGATCTGACCGACTCCACCACGCAGCGCAACATCGGCTCCGCGCTGGGCTATTCGCTGCTGGCGTTGAACAATCTGATGGGTGGTCTGAACTCCATCCATCCGAACGATGTTGCCATCCAGGCCGAGCTCGATTCCAATTGGAGGTGCTCGGCGAGCCGATCCAGACCGCCATGCGCGCCTGCGAGCTTGCAGGACTGCCGGGTATGGATAAGCCGTACGAGAAGGTCAAGGAGCTCATGCGCGGTCACGAGATCTCCAAGGATGACGTCGAACGGTTCATCGACCAGCAGGCCTTCGACAAAGCCACTGCGGCGCGTCTCAAGGCGTTGACTCCGGCGACATACACCGGAGTTGCCAGCAAGCTGGTTGACTTCGACCGCTGACAACGCATCGCCACACTCATCTTGCGGATGATACGCCTTGGGGCGCTGTGTGAAAACACAGCCGCC
>ENA-OQHA01000661-OQHA01000661.1-human-gut-metagenome-genome-assembly--contig:-NODE-661-length-16255-cov-2.496404_pt1 | contig 16255 bp, 20 predicted proteins | sample MGYA00242558_ERZ504707 | MGnify/ENA primary metagenome ERZ504707 (study PRJEB26092, sample SAMD00036197) | human gut metagenome | host: Homo sapiens | study: EMG produced TPA metagenomics assembly of...
TTTGGTAGCCTGACGCTGAGCATCGTTGAAGTAAGCCGGAACTGTGATAACTGCCTCTGTTACTTTCTCACCAAGATATGCCTCTGCATCCTTTTTCAGTTTCTGAAGGATCATTGCGGAGATCTCCTGTGGAGAATATTTCTTGTCATCGATGGTTACACGGTAATCGGTACCCATCTCTCTTTTGATAGAGGAGATCGTTCTGTCTGCATTTGTAACTGCCTGACGTTTTGCAGGCTCACCTACCAGACGCTCTCCTGTTTTTGTGAATGCTACAACGGATGGTGTTGTTCTTGCGCCTTCTGTATTTGCGATAACTGTCGGCTGTCCACCTTCCATTACGGCTACACAGCTGTTTGTTGTACCTAAGTCAATACCAATAATCTTTCCCATGATTTTTTCCTCCTGTTTTAGTCTGTATCTGTTAAAATAAAGTTTGTTGTCAGTTAGTTCGCAACCTTCACCATACTGTGGCGTACTACGAAATCCTTGTAAGTGTAACCCTTCTGGAATTCTTCCACCACGATGTTCTCTCCAACCTCTTCATCCTCCACATGCATCACTGCATTATGGAAATCCGGGTTGAATTCCTTTCCCACTGCTTCGATCGGCTTCACGCCAAGCTCATCCAGTGTTGTGGTAAGCTGCTTGTAGATCATTTTCATTCCATCTGCAAAAGCATCGCCTTCCTGTGCCTGTGCAAGACCTCTTTCAAAGTTATCCACAACCGGCAGGATCTTTTCAACGATCTCTTTTGCTCCGATGATGTACATACTGGATTTTTCTTTTTCCGTTCTTTTACGGAAATTATCAAATTCAGCCATGGTACGCTTCAGGCGATCGGTAAAGTTCCTCCACCTTCTGCTCAGATTTATCTTTTTCTTCTTTCCGAAGAAGGAAGTTTTTGATTTTTCTTCTTTTTTATCCTCTGAGGCAGCTTCTTCGCCTGGAGTATTGTTTTCTTCCTCCGGCAGATCTTCTCCCTCCGGTGTCAGGTTTTCTTCTTCCTGATCTCCGTCAGTTACGGGGATTTCCTTCTCCGCTTCCTGCTCTTCGGATGTTTTCTTTGTTTCCTCCGACACTTTTTTTCTACCGCCTTTCTAAGTTTTCTTCTTTTTCAAAACGTCATCCAGATGATTCTTCAGTTCCTTCAGACTGTCCACTACATTCTCATAATCCATTCGTTTGGGACCGATGATCCCGATGGTTCCGTACATTCCGTCTCCCAGTTCATATCTGGCAGTTACAATGCTGCAGTCCTTCATGGTCTGGATTGGCATCTCATCACCGATGTAAACCTGGATTCCTGTATTCTCTCCATCTGACATCTGTTCTTTTACAAGATCAGCAAGTTCATGCTTCTCCTCAAATGCGGAGATCAGCTCCGTTGCCTTCTCTTTATCGGCAAGCTCCGGATACTTGAAGATGTTAGTTGCACCTGAAGTATAGATCTCCATATCTTCCTCTTCCACATGAATGGTGGCGGCCACTGCATCCAGAACCGTTGCCACCACACCGCTGTGGCTGCCTGCCTGTTCCTTCAGTCTGGCGATCATCCCAAGGTTGATATCCTGGATCGGGATCCCATTGAGATTGGTGTTAAGAAGAAGATTCAGTTTCAGGATCGTCTGGTCGTCCATTTCCTCATCCAGATTGATGATCTGGTTCCGGACTGTGTTGTTGTCACTGACAACCACTGCCACAAGCTGAAGTTCGCTCATTCTCGACAGCTGGATGAACTTGATCTTGTTGCCGCTGTACTGCGGAACGGAAACCATGGTAGCATAGTTGGTATTGGAAGCAAGAACCTTCGCAACCTTCTTAAGCACCTTATCCATCTTATCTGTCTTCTCAATGATCAGATCTCGCAGCTCTGCGACCTCCGCTTCCTTCTCCTTCATCAACTCATTGACGTAAGTCTGTAGCCCTTATCTGAAGGAATCCTTCCTGCTGAGGTATGAGGCTGGACGATATAGCCATATCTGTCAGGTCTGACATTTCATTTCGGATCGTTGCGGAACTGACATTGAGATCCGCATACTTGGAAATGGTCCTGGAACCAACCGGTTCTCCGGTTTCCATATAGGTCTTGATGATTGCTTTTAAGATTTTTTGCTTGCGCTCATTCAACACCTCTTCCATGAATCCATCTCCTTTCCTTTTCATTCTTTCCTGACGGATGTTGATTCTTTTTTTACATCTGTTAGCACTCATTTTAGTGGAGTGCTAACATCTACAGTCTTTAAGATATCACCATGTAAAATATTTGTCAATATGTTTTGAAAAAAAGTTCTTATTTTTTCAAAACAAAAAAAAGCATCAGTACGATGCTTTTTTGTAATACTGGTCTATGCAGTTCTGTGCCCCGGCAAAAAATTCCGCTTCTGTTTTCTGTCCCAGCATATATTTCTGAAATTCCGTTCCCATGGACGAAACGGCTTCTATGGAATCGGCACACAGTGGTCTTGCTTTCAGCTTATAATCTTTCAGATATTGCCGGATCATTTCAATGCCATCCAGATCAAAATTCTTATCCTCGATCACATCCAGTCTTGCCGGACACATTTTTGTCAGCTGTCCGTAATTTTTACTGGCCTCATATCCGGACACATACTGAAGGAACTTCAGAGCTGCTTCTTTATGATCAGAATTTTTATTCAGTACATACTGCCAGGTTGCGATATTGGTCACCTTCTCGTCAAATTCCGGAAATGGTGCCATATGGATCTTATCTTTTCCATACACGCCTGCATTCTGAAAAGTACTCAACACACCGGTATACATAAACATACATCCATACTGGCCGTTTATAAATTTTTCATTCAGCTGGTCATGCTGGTCGATCAGATTCTCCTCTGATATCATCCCTGTATCCAGCATTCGCTTCATATATTCTGCCGCTTCTCTTGTTTTCGGATCCGTCCAGTCTGTATAATCTCCTCCGAAAAAATCGACATACTCGCTGATACTATTATATATGTAAGAAATCTCCCATGCATCCCCATATGCATATTTTCCCGTATTCTGAAGCTTTTTCTGAAGGATCTCAAGATCACTGAGACAGGAGAGTCTGTCCAGACCAGCCTGATCCAGCAATTCCTGGTTCACCCAGAATGCCATGATATCCATCCTGAACGGTACCGAAAAAATATGTCCGTCTGACATGCATATTTCTTTCAGGTATTCCTGCAGAAAATTCGCCGCTGTCTCCTCTGTCATAACCGTATCTTCCAACGGAAGAAGAAATCCCTTATGTTTAAATTCGGATATCATCTCATCATTACTGTGATCAGATCAACAGAATCATCTCCTGATGTCAGAAGAGTTGCTATTTTGGCCTGGCGATTGTCCGCATTGGCCGGACATTTTTCAATATGGATCTTTATTCCAAGATCTTTTTCCGCCTGGCTGATAAAAGAATCAAAGCCTTCTGTGCCTGCATCCACATGAAGGATCGTCAGTTCCTGTCTGTTCTCCGGCACAATATCAGATGCAGCCTCCTTCTTCTGGACTCCACATCCTGTCACTGCCAGAGCCAGGGCAAATACCCCGCAAAATACCTGTTTTTTCAATCTCTACCACCCTTTTTATCTGGGCCATCTATCCTCTTTTGACATCAACGGCTGGAACGGTGCATGAGGAAGTGTCTGATACCAGTACGCTACACTTGCCACATCATCCTGTCGTTCAAACAGGCCACGGTATCCGACGCCTATCTGCTGAATCGTAACGCGAAGATCCTCTTCAAAGCAGATCGGATCCTGTAAATGCCATCTGTAAAAGCCTCTCATTGGCGGGCAGTCATCATTATGATAAAAATTGTGGATCAGCTCGTCATGGGCAGAATAATACGGATATCCAGATACGGCGTGTTATAATTCTGTTCCACGGTTTTTCCATCCACCTGTTTGGCAAAGCTCCAGGAACCACCAAAGTAATCTTCCGTTCCTGTTCCACAGATGGTCGGATACTCCTCATCTCCGTCAATATAAAACTTCATTTCTCCCTCGCCCCACCAGTAACGTTCCAGTGTGGTAAGTGCCATGTAGGTTCCTATATAATGGCCTTTTCCTTTTACTCCATCCAAAATTGTATAATCTTTTGTTTTTTCTGTCAACCGTTCCCTTCTCCACTGCGCATGGAAATAAGCAATATCGTCCGGAAGCTCATCATAGAGACAGTAATCTACCTGATAAAAGAAAGCCGGGATTTTATTTGCATGCTGGTTTTCCAGTGTGATCTTTGCTTTCTTCTTAAACGGCATCGGGAAATAGCAGTTAAAGCCCCTGTTTGGAACAACAGCCACCGGAACAGAATTTACAAAACATTCCCTTCCGAATCCGCAGCAGAAGAAATCACCCAGAGGACTTTCCACGGAAGGAGTTTCCTCGTCATCCCAGTACATACGGATCACAAGATCTCTCAGTACAAAGCAATCTGCCTCTGTAGTCTTGTTATCAACGGTGATCCAGATATGATTGATCTGTCCCGGTCCTTCCATTTCTGCCAGAGTTACCACAGCTCCCGGCTCAATATCCCTGAGACACGGGCTTCCTTTTCTGGACGGTCCCAGATGACTTGCAGCCATACCGCCTCTGCCTTTTTCTCCATGAGGATTTTCTGCGTTGATCGCACGGCTTTTTCCATGCTTTGCAAGTGCGATCCCTCCCAGTCCGCCTGTAAATGCCTGATACATATCTGTTTTCTCCTCTCTTTTGGAAATTAAAAATATTATATTTACGCTTTTACTCCACCTGCCATGATACCATCCATGATCTGTTTCTCAAAAACAGCTACAAAGATAATGATCGGAAGAAGGATGATCCATCCCATGGCGCTGACCAGATCCCACGGAACTCCATACATGTTGTCACGTAACGGAAGCTGTACGATGGAAACAGAAAGTACCTGAATACCATTTGAATAAAACAACGGTGTGAAAAAGTTATTCAGACAGGTAATAAAGTTGATAATGCAAACCGTAGCGATTGCCGGCTTCATCAGCGGCAGAACGATCGTAAACAGTCTCTGTGAAAAGATGCGCCGTCAATAGCAGCTGCCTCCTCCAGTGAGATCGGGATCTCACCGACAAAGTTTCTGAGGATCAGAACCGTAAACGGTATAACGGTACTGATATAAAGAAGGATAAGTCCCGGATATGTATCATACAGCTTTACCTTCTGCATAAACTCATACAGCGGGCGGGCTGTGACAACCTCAGGGATCAGCATGGTAGCCAGAACAAACGCAAATGCAACAGAAACTCCCTTTGAGTTAAATCTTGAGAAGCCATAGGCAGCCATTGCACACAGCACGGTACTGATCACAAGTGTAATGCCTACGATCAGAACTGTATTTCCGATCTTTGAAAGCAGTCCTACATTCTGTATCAGAAATTTATAGCTTTCCAGTGTGGGATGATCCGGAAGATAATCGATCGGTGTTTTAAACAGTTCTCCTGACGGTGTGATCGAAGAAATAAAGATCCAGTAAACCGGGAACAGGATCAGAAAAGCCACAACTGCAAACAGAACCCATCTTCCAACGGCTACCACTCCATGATAAACATTATATTTTCCTGTATTCTTCACGATAATTCCCCCTAACTGTCAAACTTATTCATAACACGTATATTCAGCCAGCTGAAGATCGCCATTACAACAAACAGCAGCATAGCCAGCGCCGAAGCATATCCTACGTTTAGATTTGTAAATGCTTCTGTTGTGATTCTGTATGCGATCAGCGCAGTATCCTCTCCAGGGCCTCCAGATGTCATGGAATAAACCAGATCGAAGGTTGTCAGTCTCCAGAGTGTGAACGGAATACATAAAGTCAGGACATTTTTTGCGATCAGCGGAAGTGTGATCCGGAAAAAGCTCTGGATCCCGTTTGCACCGTCTACCTTTGCTGCCTCATAGATATCGCCGGAAATAAACTGAAGTCCGGAAAGTACAAGAATTGCAAAGAACGGAAGGTCCTTCCACAGGTCCATTGCAATTACCGCTGCTCTTGCAGTACCTGTATTGATCAGCAGCTGTTCTGGTAACCCGGTACAAACCAGCGGATAAAATCATTGATCAGACCATAATCATTGTTAAATGCCCATTTTGCAGCCATACCGGCTACTACTGCAGGCATAGCCCACGGGATCAGCACGATGGTCCTCAGAAAACGGCGGCCTTTGAATTTCATATTCAGGATCAGTGCCAGGATAACTCCGAGGATCACATGAAAGATCATGGAAGCAACCACAAATATTGCCGTAAAGCTGATCGATGTGAGCACTTTAGGATCAGAAAATACCTTCAGGTAATTCTTGAAGCCTATAAATTCATTGATACCTGCAAGGATACTGATATTAAAGAAGCTGTTTTTCACAGTCATCAGAATGGGATATACTGTTGTAAAACCTCGAATCAGTACAACCGGCAGGATCAAAAGCCATGGTATCCACTTCATATTTTTTTGCTTATTGTCATGGAACTTTCCTCCCTGTTCATCAAGCAATGTAAAGCAGACTTTTACCTCTGCTTTACATTGCTGTTTTTATATCTTTTACTTATACATATCTACCACATCCTGAGCCTTCTTGCAGACTCATCAACTGTAATCTCGTCTTTCATACAGGACTGGAAGATTGTTCCCATATCGCTGATAAATTCCATTGTCTGTGCCACCATCGGACGTCCCTGTACATTGCATTCATTTGCATATCTGCTGTACATTTCTTTTGCCGGGTCAGAATCCGGAACTACCTTCTCTGCAACATCCTTTCTTGCAGGATATCTGTCAAATGCTTTATAGGAAGCTTCCATTCCGCCTTCATCAGCCATATACTGGAGGAATTTCACAGCTGCATCTTTATTCTTGGATGCTTTGTTGAGAACATAGCTCCAGGAATCTGTAAAGATCGCACGCTCTCCCTTGCCGCTGAAATCCGGTACCATTTCCATGTGGATCTTATCTGCGCCAAGCATATCTGCCTTTGCATAATCTGTTCCAAGGCCCCACATGAACCAGCATCCGTATTTTCCGTCATTGATCTTCGGATTCATCTGCTCATATTTATCAGCGATCTGCTCGATGGATGTTTCTTTATCAGCAACCAGATCGTGGAGGAACTGAACTGCTTCCTTGTTTTCCTCTTTGGTCCAGTCAAAATAATCGCCGCCGAACATGTTTACAAACTGTGCAAGCTCGTTAAATGCATAAGTTTTCTCCCAGGAACCGCCGTAGCCGAATCTTCCGTCCTTGGAAACAGCCTTCATATACTTCATGAAATCCTCTTTTGTATCAATGGATTTGATTCCGACCTCATCCATGATCTCCTGATTTACCCAGAATGCAAAATATCCTGTATAGCCTGGAACACCGATAATGTTTCCGTCCTTATCTGTGATCATATTCTTTACATATCCCTGGGCAAACTGATCAGCGATATCATCTGTCATTACTGTATCATTCAGTCCTTCCAGCCATCCGGAATTTTTAAATGCCGCACTCATCTCATCGTTGATCTCAATGACATCCACGGAAGCATCTCCTGTGGAAAGCATTGTGGTGATCTTCTGCTGACGGGTATCTGTATCTGTAGGTGCCGCAATTACATTAATGTTCAGGCCCGTAGCATCTTCACATTTGCAAGCCAGTCCTCAAAATCCGGGTCTGTGGTGTCGATGCTGTATAAGGTAAGATCATATTTCTCCTCTGCGGAAACAGTAACCACGTTACCTGCCATACCCACAACCATCGCTGCTGCCAAAACTGCACTCATTACTTTTTTCTTCATATCTTTCTTCCTTTCTGGACATTTTCGTGTTTGTCCACACCTGTTTTTGATGGTTTAAGGATACCAGAGAGCCCCTCATTCTAAATACAATATTTTATGATTTCTTTATATTATTTTTCGTTCTCTTGTATTTTTGTTGTTAATTTTTTATAATCCTTTTATATAATCTATATTTGTAACGGCTTTTTTCACAGCTGGATTCGGTTTCATTAATTTGTTTTCGACATAAAGGAGAGTATGTACTATGAAATTCCACAAATGTATCCCACCCATTTTTCCTCATTTCGCTATAAGCTCCTGCTCGCATTTCTGATCGCAACTATGGTACCTCTGATTTCCCTGACCTTCATCAGCTATCACATTTCCTATAACATTGCCAGAGATCGTATCATCGATTCTGCCGTAATGACTGACAAGCAGCTGGTCTCTCAGCTGAACGACCGCCTCGGTCAGGTTGAAAATGTAGCAGATACCATACAGTTTCAAATGTACTCCCTAAATCAGCCTTCCTCTAATAAGTAGATGCACTGAAAAAATTCACCACTGTAAAAAACAATATTTCGCTGTATAAATCCACATTCGATTTCTTCCATATATATGTTTTTCTGCAGCCCGATCAGCTCGGTTCAAAAGAAAGCCTGTACTTCTTTTCCACAGATGAGCTTTCTGCATATGGTCTGGATAAAAATATTGTTTCCGGTTCAGGCTTTTCCTCTGTCTGGATACCGGTTTCCAATATGCCTCTGCCTAAAATACTGTCCACAAAAAAATCATCTGCCGATGTGATCCTCTGCGTCCGGGCACTGAAAAATCAGGCCACCGGTATTCTGGAATACGCCTACGGCATTGCTCTGGACACCTCAGAGCTTACCACTTATCTGCAGCCTGCTGCTTTGGATTCCCGCATATACAGCTACATTCTCACAGATCACGGAGAGATTGCAGCAAAAAATACATCCTCACTGAATTTATCCGGAATTTCCAAAGCACAGTTTCAGAAACTCAAAGGAAATGCAGATTCTTCTTTTCACAGCGGCGACAAATATTATAACTGCTGCACCTTAAGCAATGGCTGGCTTCATGTTACCGAAATCCCGGAAAGCTATATTCAGGGCAACACGCACATCCTGATCCGTGCCTTACTGATCACTGTCCTTATTTTCTTGCTCCTTACTGTTATCATCGTTATCCTGTTTTCCTAAAATCTTACCCGGAAGATCACTGCACTTTCCTATGCAATGGAAGCCTTTCAGCTGGGATATGACCCGGAACATCTATCTATCGTTACTGTTCCCCACCCGGATGATCCTTCCAGGTATGATGAGATTGACAGACTGGGCATCACCTTTGAAGATATGCAGCACACAATAGCCGGAAACCTGAAGTCCATTGTAAATCTTTCCGTAAACGAAGAACGTCTGAAATACCAGCTGCTCCAGTCACAGATCAATCCGCATTTTCTTTACAATATCCTGGGATCGATCCGTACCTGCCAGTCCCTTGGAAAGCTTGACATTGCTGATCAGATGATTGCAAATCTGACTGCCTTTTACCGTCTTACCCTGCGTAAATCAAAGGAACTTATTCCTATTAAAGATGAATTGGAAATTGCCCGGCTTTATCTGGAAATGGAAAAGCTCTGTCATAAAGATAATCTGGACTGGGAGATCGAAGCAGAAGATGGAATCGAAAATTTCCTGATCTGCAAGTTTACACTTCAGCCATTTCTCGAAAATTCCATTCTGCACGGGATTTCTTCGGGCACACCAGCTGTTTTCATTTCGATCCATGTTCTTTATGGCGATGATACGGTTGTGATCTCCATTGAGGACAACGGTGCCGGCATGGACTCTGAAACCCTTGCACAGCTGCGCCATGCTATTGAGCATAATGTTATTGATTATGAGAAGCATTTTGGAATTTCCAACGTAAGTCCCGTATTTCCAACCCATTATACGGAAACGGTTCCGTAAGGATCCGCAGCAACCCCGGAAACGCACATACGTCACCATTGAATTCGAACAGATGGAGGAAGATATCGATGAAAAAAAATAATGATCGTAGATGATAATTACTTATCTGCAGAAGGTATCGAAAAAAACATAGACTGGGAAACACTGAATGCAGAGATCATCCATGTCTGCTACAATGGAACCTCTGCTATCGAAGCCATGAAAAAAGAACCGGCAGATCTGATCATTTCTGACATTGAAATGCCTGATCTTGACGGCATTTCCATGAGCCGTCAAGCTCTTGAGATCAATCCTATGGTGAAGATCATCCTGATCAGTGCCTATGATAAATTTGAATATGCAAGACGCGCTCTGCTCCTCGGTGCTCTGGATTATATCGAAAAGCCTCTGGATTATGCCTATCTTATCCAGAAGGTAAAAAACGCTTTTGCACTGATGGAAAAGGAACAGAAAAATCTCCAGCTTCTGAAACAAAGCAGGCCTCTTCTTACGAAAATTTTCCGCGAGATCACACACCTTCCGTCTTCTGAAGCAGCCTACCGACTGAAGCCTTATCTTAAGTATCTGAACCTGGAGCTGAATTATGATTTTTATACAGTTGTTATTCTGGAGCTTGAAAATGCTCCGGATCTAAAAGCTGTTTACGGGATTGAAAAGTTTCAGATGGAGCTTTTCAACCTTCAGGATCTGATAACTGAGGAAACCGCTTCTCTTGATTTTGTGTATCTTCTCCCGGATATGGATGGCTATCTGTGCATTCTGGGACACAGCGGCTGTCAGTCCAACAGCTTCCGCCAGCTTACCAGCGGACTTATTTCCTCAATCGCAGATGCCTGCCAGCCACTGGGACTTTCTCTCAACGCAGGTATTGGAACAATTGTCCAGGATTTTGGAACCTGAACCATTCTTATAAAAGCGCCGTACATGCACTGGAATACAGATTCTTTTTCCCGCATCAGAATATCTTTGACGGAAGAGAGGCTCTGGGTTCCGATCTGTCTGTTGCAGATTTTTCAGATACAAAGGAGGATGAACTGATCCGGCTTCTCTGCAAAAAGGATACCGCTGCCATAGATCTCTGGTTTCAGAATTTTTCCGACTGGCTCACTCAGAAATTTCGCACAAAGAATTTCGCTTTCATACAGATTTATTCTCTTCTTGGCCGGATCCTGAAATTTTTCTATGAATTAAATCTGGATACGCATGACCTTGAAGCTAAAATTTTGTATGTTTACAACCACATAAATGAGTTTCATAATACGGAAGAGCTATGTCAATGGCTGAAGGATCTGTGCCATCTTTTATGTCGGAAGCTTGATTCCTCCATGAATGATTATCACCAGAAGCTCTGTGAACTGGTGATTTCCTATATCAACGAACACTACACTGACAATACGCTCTGCCTCAATGATATTGCTGCCTCTGCTAATGTAAGCCCTGCTTATTTAAGTGCTCTTTTCAAAAAAAATCAGGGAATCAGTCTCAGTGACTTTATCACATCTCAGCGAATTTCCGCAGCCGCCCGTTACCTGACTACGACTACTATGAGTCTGAAGGAGATCAGCCTGAAATGTGGTTATGCCAATCAATATTATTTCAGCACCAGCTTCAAAAAGAAAATGGGGATCACACCTTCCGCCTATCGGGAACAGCATACATAACTTCCTCTCTTCTTTATAACAAAGTTACTGGCACAAATGCCAGTGCCCTTCTCCGGAATTTTACTTATAATCAATCAATAAAGAGAACCATCATATTTTTCGAAGGAGGGATCGCTATGAAAAATGGAAAAAATCCTGATATCTCTGATAACAGTCTTTGTACTGACCATGCTTCCGGCAGAATCGGCAATTCTGCCTGGCACAGTCTGTGTTACAGAGGCCGCTCCCAGGATCAGTTCTTCCAAGCTTACCATGATCAAGGGGCAGAGCAGAACACTGAAGATCACCGGTCTCAAAAAAGGGCAGAAAATCACCTGGAAGAGCAGCAGTCCGAAGCTTGTAACGGTATCTGCATCAGGCAAGCTTTCTGCCATCAGGAATGAATCCTCTAATTTATCCTTCCACTTCCAGAAGCTTACAGATCCTTATGAAATCCTGACACAAAAAGATGCTTCCGAGCTTGCCAACGACACTCTGGATATGGCTGTTCCATATTGGACTGATCTTCTCAAGGGCTCCGGCATCACCCTGCGCTCCCTGGGCTTTTCAACTACAAAATAAGCTTTTCCCAAAAACAGATCGAGCATACCCGGCAACACCCCTGCTGTAACAGCCAGGGGTGTTGTACTGTCAGCTGCTTCGCAGCCTATTCCGTTAATTCTTCCAAATTCTTTTTTAATTCGAGCATCTTGTCTCTCAGCTCAGCAGCCTGCTCGAAATTCAGGTCTGCTGCCGCAGCGCGCATCTGCTTCTCTACCTGAGCGATCACCTTCGTCAGTTCTTTTCGGTTCATGGATTCCGGATCCTTTTTAAGCTTCACTTCTGTCTCTGCCACCTTCTTCGAAACAGCGATCAGATCACGGACCGCTTCTTGATCGTGGTTGGAGTGATGCCATGCTCCCTGTTGTAAGCCTCCTGTATCGCTCTCCTTCTTTCTGTCTCCGAGATTGCTTTTTCCATGGATTCTGTCATATTATCTGCATACATGATCACATGGCCTTCGCTGTTCCGGGCAGCACGGCCGATAGTCTGTACCAGGGATGTTTCCGAACGAAGGAAGCCTTCCTTATCTGCATCCAGGATCGCTACCAGCGTGATCTCCGGAATATCCAGTCCTTCTCGCAGAAGGTTGATCCCGACTAGCACATCAAACACATCCAGGCGCATATCGCGAATGATTTCCGCACGTTCCAGAGTGTCAATGTCTGAATGAAGGTATCGGACACGGATTCCCAGATCCTTCATATAATCGGTAAGGTCCTCTGCCATACGTTTGGTCAGGGTCGTGATCAGGACTTTGTTTTTCTTTTCAATTTCCTTATTTACTTCTGCTACAAGATCATCGATCTGTCCTTCGATCGGACGCACCTCCACCTTCGGATCAAGAAGCCCTGTAGGACGGATGATCTGCTCTGCGCGGAGAAGCTCATGGTCATATTCATATTCTCCCGGTGTCGCAGATACAAACATTACCTGGTCAAGCTTGTTCTCGAATTCATCAAAGCTCAATGGACGGTTATCCTTAGCAGACGGAAGTCGGAAGCCGTAATCCACCAGTGTCTGTTTACGGCTCTGATCACCGGCATACATACCGCCAACCTGGGGAACTGTCTTATGGGACTCATCTATAATAAGTAAAAAATCATCTCCGAAGTAATCCATCAGTGTATACGGTGGCTGCCCCGGTGCAAGCCTGTCAGGTGCCTGGAGTAGTTCTCGATCCCGGAGCAGAATCCCGTTTCCTTCATCATTTCCACATCAAAGTTGGTACGCTCCGCAATTCTCTGAGCCTCGATCAGCTTATCCTCACTTTTAAAGTATTCCACCTGCTGCTTCATCTCTTCCAAAATGGCATCTGCTGCACGACGGATCTGCTCCTGAGGCACAACGTAATGAGATGCAGGGAAAATCGCTGCATGGCTTTCCACACTTTTGATCTCTCGGTAAGCACATCGATATCTGTGATACGCTCGATCTCATCTCCGAAAAACTCCACCCGCACTGCCCGGTCTGTAGAATTCGCCGGAAAAATCTCCAGCACATCACCCCGGACACGAAAGGTTCCACGGTGAAAATCCATCTCATTTCTTGTGTACTGGATATCGATCAGCTGTTTGATAACCTCGTCACGATCCTTCTCCATCCCCGGCCGAAGTGAGATCATCATATCAAAAATTCCTGCGGCGCACCTAAGCCATAGATACAGGATACCGACGAAACCACGATCACATCCTTGCGCTCACATAAGGCTGCTGTGGCGGAGAGACGGAGCTTATCGATCTCATCGTTAGTGGATGCGTCCTTAGCGATGTAAGTGTCTGTGGAAGGAACGTAAGCCTCCGGCTGGTAGTAGTCGTAGTAGGAGACAAAATATTCCACTGCGTTCTCAGGAAAAAATTCTTTCATCTCACCGTAAAGCTGGGCCGCCAGTGTTTTATTGTGGGCAAGTACCAGAGTTGGTTTATTTAACTGGGCAATGACATTCGCCATTGTGAAAGTCTTACCGGAGCCAGTAACACCAAGCAAAGTCTCGAACTGGTTGCCTTCTTTAAATCCCTCGACCAATTTCTCGATGGCCTGGGCTGATCGCCGGTTGGCTTGTATGGGGCTTTTAATTTGAACTCATTCATGGTAAATCCCTCCATTTGTGACTTTTACTATGATCATTATCAGCCAAAAATTCGTATCCAGATTCGTAACGAAAAGCTCATTTTTATAGTGAATAGATGTGTTTCTCACCTCGTTACGAATAAAAGTCACAAAACTAATATTTGCGGATAAAACAGCACTCGGAAATACCTGAAAATACTAACCTCCGGTCCTGTCATATTTTTACTGTTTGTTCTTGTAACAGTCCCTATTATATCAAATAAATTTTTGAAAGTATATAGATTAACGCAAGAAAAAAGTACAAATGTTCGATTCTTATTTGTACTTTTTTATCATGCTGCGTTGAAATATTCCTCCAGGATTAAGTCTATTTCAATCACTTTCGATACTTCACTCAATATGATAAGTTTGCGTAAACGCAAAGAAACAGCGACTTTGAAAAGTTATCCCGCTTTTGCTTACCATATTATTTCCTTAAATTAACATTCATGTAACGCCCAATATTACGCAAATTCATCGAGTCCTCTACAAACTGAAGTTCATCCCAATATGCAGACCTTTGATTATACACGCTTATAAATTATTGGTTCATCATATCCAAAAGTTCTCTTTCCATTAACTTCCATGCTTTCCGATACCTCCAGAAAATTGTTGGAAAACTTTTCCCAAAGTTTGAATGTCATTACCGGAGAGAACTGGCTTGTGCTGCCTCCCTCCCAGATTCCGTCCTTTTCATGATAAAGTGCCGGATTAAATTTTTCAGATTTTTCTAGTTTAGAGTAATCAACATTCTTCATAGAATCATATGAAAATGTATTTTTATCTTCTCCTTTTGGAATTTTATAAGAAGAAAGTAAAATTCCCTGTTCTATTTCCGTGATAAGGAAAAGATGTGGAGATGCATGACGTTTTCCATTAATTTCATAATAACTCTCTTCAACAACAAATTTTCCTTTGAAATCTTCAGGAAGGTTATTTATTTTGTCATTACAGATTGTATTTACATGTTCCGCATATGGATATGTTTTCCCTTCTGCCTGCATCTTATTAAATTGATCCTTATTATCAAAATGTCCTGTCATCATTCCTACAAAATTATCAAGTTTCATCATATACTTTACCTCCTGGTATTTGCCTAATCACACTATTCCTCTTTTGCTTTTGCCATACTGGCGATATCTCCCACTCCATTCAATACCATTGTCGGAAGATAAGCATAAGTTTTGAGTGTATCCTTCGTTGAACATCCAGAGAGAACCAATACAGTAGACATACCACTTTCCATTCCTGAAATCACATCTGTATCCATACGATCCCCAACCATTACAGCTTCTGCTGAATGACATCCAAGCATATTCAATCCTGTTCTCATCATCAGTGGATTCGGTTTCCCACAGAAATATGCCTGTGTACCTGTTGCCATTTCTATAGGTGCAATCAATGCACGACAAGCAGGAGCAATGCCGTTCTCAATCGGTCCGGAAACATCTGAGTTTGCTCCGATCAGCTTTGCACCTTTCAGAACTAAATTCGTTGCTTTTGTTAATGTATCCAATGAATAGGAGCGTCCCTCTCCCACAACAACATAATCCGGATTTACATCATTCATTGTGATACCTACATCATAAAGTGCATTTAACAGGCCGGCTTCTCCTATCACAAATGCCGAACAGCCTGCCGCCTGTTCTTTTAAAAATGCGGCTGTTGCCAATGCACTGGTATAAAAATGTTCTTCTGGCACATCAAGTCCCATCCTAGCCAGTTTCTGATTTAATTCTCGTGGTGTATATCCACTATTATTTGTCAAAAACAAATATTCTTTCTTTTCATCATGCAACCACTGGATGAATTCTGGAACACCTGGCAATATCTGATTGCATGATAGATCACACCATCCATATCACAGATGAATCCTTTTTTTTCATTAAAATCGATTATGGATTTTATCATGTTCATATGCGCCCTGCCTTTCTTGTTTCTTTAGAATGCACCTTACTCTTTTCATAATAGAATAAAGCGCTATTTTCTACAAATATTTTTATATTATATCATCCACACATGAAATCAAATACATAGCACTGTAAAATCAAAGTAAATATTTCGATCAACAGAACCTTTTTATGACAACATCTCTTTCACACAAGTACTTCGATAATCACTTGGTGATATTTTATATCTTTCTTTAAATACTCGGTTAAACGTTCTCTGACTTTCAAATCCAA
>ENA-OQHA01000663-OQHA01000663.1-human-gut-metagenome-genome-assembly--contig:-NODE-663-length-16227-cov-3.770435_pt1 | contig 16227 bp, 25 predicted proteins | sample MGYA00242558_ERZ504707 | MGnify/ENA primary metagenome ERZ504707 (study PRJEB26092, sample SAMD00036197) | human gut metagenome | host: Homo sapiens | study: EMG produced TPA metagenomics assembly of...
CCCAGCCGAGCACGCCCAGACCGTTTTCGGTGGTGGTGTGCGAGTCGGTGCCCACGCAGGAGTCGAGGTAGGCGAGCGCGTTGCCGTTGGCCTCGGCCTTGCTCATGACCACCTTGGCCAAGTATTCGATGTTGACCTGGTGGATAATGCCGGTTCCCGGCGGCACCACGCGGAAGTTCTTGAATGCCTGCTGACCCCAGCGCAGGAACTGGTAGCGTTCACCGTTGCGCTGGTATTCGATGTCCATGTTCTGCTGGACCGCGTCGCGATGCCGTACTTGTCGATCTGCACGGAATGGTCGATGACCATATCGGACTGGACCTGCGGGTTGATGACCTCCGGGTCGCCGCCAAGGTCCTTGACCGCGTCACGCATGGTGGCGAGGTCCACGATGCAGGGCACGCCGGTGAAGTCCTGCATGATCACGCGGGACGGCGTGAACTGGATCTCGTGGCTGGGTTCGGCGTTCGGATCCCAGTCGAGCAGGGTCTTGACGTGTTCGTCGGTGATGTTGGCACCGTCGATGTTGCGTACCAGATTCTCGACCAGTACCTTCAGCGAGTACGGCAGATGATCGATGCCGTCAAGATTGGCGATGTTGTAGTAATCGAAGTCCTTGCCGGCTGCCTTGAGGGTAGCCAGCTGGTCGTCGCGTAAGGACATGCTTCCTCCGAAATCATGAATCGGCTTATGATGCCGTTGATTATCCGATACAAATGGTACGGGTACGTTACTTTGGCTCTGGCGTGTCGGCTTGAAGTGTGAGACAATTCGCCGCTATTAGATATTGAAACCGTGCTGGCGCAGTAGATTGCCGAATATTCTGCCGACCAGCGGAGCCAGCCATAGACAGATCACGAAAATCATGGCCGCGCCGCCCAACGCAATCAGCGTGGCCACCAACGCAGTGCCGGTAGGCAGAATCAGCGCGAAGAAGTTCGCCACGAACGGGATGAACGCGCCGATGATGCCGGCCGCCGCGAACCCCGCGACCAGCGCACCTCGCCAGCTGTTGAGCGGCCTCGCCACACGGGCCAGCACAAACACGCCCATCAAAAACAGAATAATGGCGCTGGTGGCGCGCAAAGCCGACAGATCGGCGTCATTGTTCACCACATCCCAGCCCATGACGTTCGGCAGGGTCCATGAAGCCAGCAACACCGACAGCGCGGTGGCGATGCCGCCCGGCAGCGCGAACGTGACCACGCGCTTGAGGAATCCCGGAATATAGCGGCGCGTGTTCGGCGCGAGCGCCAGAATGAACGCGGGCATGCCGATGGTGAGAGCGCCGATATACGTGATATGGCGCGGCAGGTATGGGTATGGGATTTGCGTCAGCACTACGCCGAGCGAGATCAGCGCGGAGTACACGGTTTTGACGAGGAACAGGCTGGCCACGCGCTCCATATTGGCCATGACCTGACGGCTCGTGCCACGACGTCCGGCAGGTGCGAGAACTTGGAATCCACCAGCACCACTTGGGCCACGGCTTTGGTGGCGGGCGCCGCATTGCCCATGGCGATGCCGAGGTCCGCCTCCTTGATGGCGAGCGCGTCGTTGACGCCGTCGCCGGTCATGGCAACCACGTGGTTCTGCGTGTGCAACGCCTGCACGATGGCCTTCTTCTGGTCAGGCAGCACGCGGCCGAGCACATCGACGTTTTCGAGCACGCGGGCAAGTTCGTTCACGTCCTCAGGCAGTTCGCGCGCGTCCATCGCCACCGGCTCATGGTCGCCGGTGAGTTTCACTCTGCGGGCGATGGCACCCACGGTCACTGGATTGTCGCCGGAAATCACACGACAGCGCACACCCTGCTCACGGAACCAAGCGAGCGTCCGCTCGGCGTCCTCGCGAATCTTCTCAGAGCACAACACCAACGCCACCGGCTCAGCCTGCACATCCAGTTGCCGGCCGTCCGAGACATTGGCTCCCTCAACTGCGTCCCTCAGTCGCTTCTGGCGACAGCTCCCCTCGGAGAGGGGAGCTGTAGACCGCGCAACCAGCAACACACGGTTGCCGTCATTGGCATACTCGTTAACCTGCTGCAACACCGACGAATAGTCACCCTCAAGCGCAGAAATAATCACCTCCGGCGCTCCCATGTACCAGGTCTCGCCGGATTACGCACCGCACTCCATTTGCGCGCCGAAGAGAACGGGACACGAGACTCAACCGCACCTGCCCATATCCTTGGGCCTTAAGCCCGGCGAGTACGGCTTGGCCGGTGCCGTTGGGCTGCTCTTCGTTGCAGCAGTCGTAGAGAGACTGCGTGGCTGCCTGTTCCGCAGTCGCATTGGCGGAGCCGAGCATCACGAGCCGGTTGAAGGCGATGCCGCCATCGGTGATCGTGCCGGTTTTATCGAGGTTCAGCGCGTCCACGCGAGCCAGTGTCTCCACGGATTCAAGCTCCTGCACCAGCGTATTGTGACGGGCGAGACGCATGGCGGCCACCGCGAAGTTCAGCGAAGTCAGCAGCACCAAGCCTTCGGGAATCATGCCTACTACGCCGGCGACCGCGGAAACCACGGCTTGCCGCCATTCGCCGGTGGAGAGTGCCGTGCCCCAACCGCCGACCGTATGAATCTGCGAAAGAATCAGCAGAATGCACAGCGGTACCACGAGGAAGGTCATGAATTTCAGAATCGTGTTGATGCCCTTGTTCAGGTCGGACACGGTTTTCTTGTATACCTTGGCCTGCGCGGTGAGCGTGGCGGCGTAGGAATGGCTGCCGACCGCATTGACCTTGACCAATGCCATGCCGGAGACCGCGGTGGCGCCGGAATACACCTGCTCCCCCACCTTGTGGCGCACGGTACGCGATTCGCCGGTGAGCATGGACTCGTCAAGCTCCAGTCCCCAGGTCTGGATGATCTGCCCGTCGGCCGGCACCTGTTCGCCGGCACGGATCCACAGCAGGTCGTCGAGCACGATCTCGTTGTGGGGCACCTCCACGTCCCTGCCGTCACGATGCACGAGGAATTCGGAGGCCACAAGGATGGAAAGCTTATCCAACGTGCGCTTGGCCCTGAGTTCGGTGACGATGCCGATGCCCGTGTTGATGATGATGACGAAACCGAACACCGCGTCCCTCCAGGAACCGGTGATCAGCACCAATACCATCGCGGCGAAGATGATGCCGTTGAACAGCGTGAATACGTTGGCTCGCACGATATCTTGAACCGAACGCGAGGTGGAGGTTTTCACCGCATTCGATTGGCCACTTTCGATACGTTGCGCCACTTCTTTGGAGGTAAGACCGGTTGCTCCGATCTCAGGCATTTCCACGGCTGTTGTTGCACTCATATTCTCCAGCCTACCGCGTCTTGTTTCGCAATCCGCTAAGGCTCAGGGATGATTCAGGGTGCTTTCTCAGCTTCAAGGGCCTGATTCGGCTCAGGAAACGGTGACTTTGATCTCGCGTTCGTGGGGTTCGTCGCGCGTGATGGTGAGCACGGCGTCAGTAATAGTCATTGGCTTGGTATCGGCAGTGTCGCCAGAATCGGCACTGTTGGTGTTGAGGTGAAGGATGACGGCGTACAGCAGTTCATCTTCGGGCGCATGCTTTGGATCAATGAGAGCGACTGGAATACCGGCTTCACGCGCATTGGTCAACGTCTGGTTCCAGCTCTCCCGGTTGGCGTCGGTAACGTCGATGCCGCTGATAACCACGATTTTGACCGCGCGAGCTACGAAATCGGCAACACCCTGCTGTGCGGTGACCGCATTCTTGTCGACGCCAGTATGAGCATCCATACTATCGGCACCGTTTTCGCTGGTAGTGCCGGCGTCAGAAGATTCGGTTTCACCGGATACACCATCAGTTGCGTTTGCCGAGCTTGCGGATGTTTCGAGCGAGGCATAGTAGACATTGAGTTTGTCATCAGACAGCGCATTGATGACGAACTCGTCTGCGGCGGTGTCAGTCGACCCCACAAAGCCGACTGTGACATCCGTGGGATGTGTGGAATCGTGGGCGACTTCCGGCATGCTGTCTTGGGTATCGCCGACCGCCCTACCGGCCGGCGTGCAGGCGGCCAGGGACAACACAGCCGCCATGCAGGCCAGCAATCCGAGAATTCGTCGTGTCATATGCTCACCTGTCAGCGGGTAAACAGGGCCACCGTCTCAACATGGTGGGTCATCGGGTAGATATCGAAGGCACGGATGTCTTTGAGCTCGTAGCCTTCGCCGATGAGTGTCGCGGTGTCGCGTGCGAGGCTGGTGGGATCACAGGCGATGTAGACCACGCTGGATGCGCCGGCCGCGGCAATCTGGCGGCAGACCTTGGCACGAGCACCGGCACGCGGCGATCAAGCACTACGACATTCGGCTTGGCCAGATGCGCCGGCACATGGTCCAGCGTGCGCGAGACGTCACCCGCGCGGGCGTCCACGTCGTTCAGGTTCATGGCGCGCAGATTGCGCTGGGCGTTCTTGACGGCCACACGCGCGCCTTCAACGCTGAGCATGCGGGTGCGTTCACCGGTCATTGTGGCCAGCGGCAGGGTGAACAGGCCGGAACCGGAATACAAATCCCAGATTACGGCGTCCGCCGCTGACTGCAGCTGCCCGTTGACCAGGTTGATCACGTGCGTACCGAGGGCGATCGGCGCTTGGCGATGCACTTGCCAGAAACCGTTGGCGTCAACCTGATAGTCGAAGGTCGTGCCGTTGATGGTCACCTGTTCGGTGAGCAGCTGGGAGCCGGCGCGCAGTTCGCCGTCCACAAGTACGGCGTAATTGTCGTCTGCTGCCGCGGTATCGACGATCTCGCCGCGCGGTTCGGGCACGGAAAGACGAATCTGGGAGCCGGGTTCAAAGCCGCCTTCCCACACGTGTTCGCGCTTGGCGACGTCCAGCAGCGTACGCGTGGCAAGCGGCATGGTGTCGATGGCCACGCGGTTGTGTGTGCCGCGCCGGCGCATGGATGGCATGCCGTTGTCGTCGGCAATCATTTCGATGCGGGTACGCCAATTGAGGCCGCCGGCTGCCTTGTCGCCGGGCATGCGCTCGATGGGAACGGCCACGTCGATATGGCCGAGTCGGCTCATCTGTTCGGAGACGGTGATGGCTTCCACTTGAGCTGGCCGGGCAAAGAGACGTGCACGACGATCCCGCGCCGCCCACTCCCCCGCCCATCGCCAAGGACCGGCAAGTGGCCATGCGGGGTGACTCGGTCTTCGGACGGCTCGAGAACCTCGACGACTTCGCCGGTCCAGAACCGGTCGTCCCGGTCGTGGGGCTCGTCAAGTTCGACTCGCACGAGTTCGTCGGGCAAGGCGAAGCGGACGAACACCACACGACCGTCGATATGGGCCACGCAGCGGCCTTGGTCGGCGTATCGTTCGATACGAACTTCAGCTTGCATCATCGTCCTTTCCGGTTGCGCTCGGTTCGAGTTCGGCATCAACAGCGACTTCAGTCTGTATCTTCCTAGCCGCAACCTTATGCCGGTGCATCGGCGTGGCAATAATGAGGTAACTCACCCAAATCGCCAATGCCCAGAACGGAATGCCCATGAGCAGGCGGGTCACGCCGAGTGCAGCTACATGTTGGTCAGATACAGCGGCACCTGCACCACCAGCCGCAGCAGGAACAGACCGACCCACAGGCCGGTGACAATCATATAGGCGCGTTTCAGGGCCTTGTCGTCCATCCAGTCATGGAACCATGCCTTGAAATGCTCGGTGGGCAGGCTACGGATGAATTCGACGACCAAACCCAGTCCGGGCACGCGCGCAATCAGCGACACGGCAAGCAACGCGGCATAGCCAGCATTGGTAATGAATCCGAAGATGTAGTAATTGCGGGCCTCATGAGTCTGCCATGCCCAAATCAGGCAGATGCCTACCGCCACCAGACCAGAGACCGCGCCCATTACCGACTGGCGCTGAATCAGTCGCACAATAACCTGCAATACCGCCAGCACGGCCGAAACCGCAATGGTGAGATTCAGATTGCTCGTGGCCACGAACAGTACGACGAACACCACGCCGGGCAGCATGGATTCGATGACGCCACGCGGGCCACCGATGGCGTCGATGACGGAGAAATCCTCGCCTTCATTGCCGGCGTCGGCTAGAGCGGACAGGCCGGTGCGTTTGTTGTCTGCCAAGTCTCTTCCTATAAATCAGCGAACTTCGGAGAACATCGGGCCGCGAGACAGCGTGGTCTTCACTTCGGTCTGCTGGTCCTGGCTCAGCGGACCCTTCGGCTTGTTGTCCGGAATGTCCTTGAAGTGTTCCTTGCCGTTCTCCTCGCCGGCTTCGGCCGCGGCCTTGGCGGCCTTACGCTCAGCGGGGGCGACCGGCGGATGCATCGGGATCAGATCGCGCGGCGCCAAAGGCTCCTCGCCACGCTCGACGACGATGTCGGCGAAGAACTTGTTCAGTGCCTCGGTCTCCGGGCTGTCCGGATCGATAGCAGCCTTGCCGGAGAAGATGCCACGCAGCATCCAGCGCGGGCCGTCCACACCAACGATGCGCGTGTTCACGGTCTTGCCGCCCTTGACATTGACCGGCAGCTTCAGTTCGGTGCCGAACACACCGTCCACTTCAGAAGCGGCCTTGTTGGCTTCAAGCAGGTCACCGCGAACGTCATCCCACAGTCCCAGGGTCTTGGGTGCGGCAAAGGCTTCGATCTCCAGGCTGGAGGAGCCGAAGGTGATGGTGGAACCAAGCACTTGCTGGGTGGCGCGGTTGGCTTGATACGCAGTTGGATGCCCCGGAGGAAGGCAGGTAGTAGCGCCAGATCCAGATAATCGTCATAATCGGGCACGTCCTCATCATTGACGTCCCACGGGCCTCGCTCTTCTCCGCGGCCTGGTATTCGCTGGCCGGTTCGGCGAGCACGGTCTCCGCGCTCTCGGCCTTTGCGGCAGCGTTCGCTTCTGCGGCGGCCACCTTGTCCTCATCGACAGGCTCAACGGCCGGCTCGGCTTCCTTCTTGCTCTTCTTCTTGCCGAATCCGAACAGTCCCATAATTCCTCGTTTCATGTAACGGTTGCAACCTTGCTAACACTAGCACTCAGGCTTAGAGAAAGCTGAGCATCGCGGCCGCCGATGTCCGGTTCGATTCGTAGGGAGGCCAAAATAGTATGGCCGCATGACCATCACCATTACCACGTCTAACGTCAACGGCATTCGTGCGGCCAAGCGCAAGGGCATCGAGGATTGGGCCGGCAAGCATGCGCCGGATGTCTGGTGCATACAGGAGGTTCGCGCGCCTCAGGACGATGTCGATTCTATTTCGATGAATTTGGTTTCGAATACGCCACGCCGGCAAATCGAGGCACCGGCCAACCTCCATGCCATGAACGAGGTCTGCCGGGTGAAAGGCCGCGCGGGAGTCGGACTGCTCACCGACTTGGAAGTGCTTGACAAGCGATATGGGCTGCCAGGTCTGAGCGAGGATGTGGATTCAGGGCGTTGGATCGAAACCGATGTCAAAACGCCTGAGGGCTACGCGATCACCGTGGCATCCGTATATGTGCATGCTGGCAACACCGATTATCCGACCAAAATGGAACAGAAGTACCGTTTTCTGGACACGATGCTGAAGCGCATGGGCGCGTTGCGGGACGAGGCTGCGCATGGCGGCAAACAGGCCGTGCTCTGCGGCGATTTCAACATCGCGCACACGCCGCTTGATATCAAGAACGCCAAGGCCAATGAGAAGCACGCCGGATTTCTGCCCGAAGAACGTGCCTACGTGGACAAATGGCTGGACGAATACGAGTTCGTGGATGTGATGCGTTCGTTGGCCGGCGACATTCAGGGGCCATACACCTGGTGGAGCCAGCGAGGGCGCGCTTTCGACAACAATGTCGGCTGGAGAATCGACTACCAGTTCGCCACGCCCGAGTTGGCGGAGACCGCACGCGGATTCGTCATCGACAAGGCTCCCACGTATGACAAACGCTGGTCCGATCACGCCCCACTCACGATCACATACGAGGTATGACGTATTCCGTGGGACAACATCCGAAAATCGACGATTTTCGCGGGCCGTCCCACACCCCACAGCATGAGTAATTATCGACCACACTAAGAATGGCGTAATTCCGGACTTCGTAAAAACCTACTGTGGGACAACATTCATGTCCATCGATTGATGTTGATGTTGTCCCACAATTTGTGGGACAACATCGGGAAAACACCAATTTTTGCCTTTCGTCCCACGCGAACCATCATGCAAACCTGCGCATACGAATATTGGGTTCTTTCCACGGATGGAAAGACCCAATACAATGCGCTCAAACGCAGATTATCAGTCCAGACCGAGTTGGAGCTTGCCGCCGGGGATGGCGTCGAGCAGGTCTCGGGTGTACTGCTTCTGCGGGTGGTCGAAGACCTCGTCGGTGGTGGCGTGCTCCACGAGCTTGCCGTGCTGCATCACCACAACCTCGTCGGCGATCTGGCGGACTACGGCCAGATCGTGGGTGATGAACAGGTAGCTCAGGCCCTTTTCGGCCTGCAGGTCGTTGAGCAGGCGCAGCACCTGATCCTGCACCAGCACATCGAGGGCGGACACGGCCTCATCGCACACGATGACGTCCGGATCCAGAGCCATGGCTCGTGCGATGGCGATACGCTGACGCTGGCCGCCGGAAAGCTCGTTCGGGTAACGGCCCATCACGGAAGCCGGCATCTCGACCATGTCCAGCAGTTCCTTGACACGGTTGGCTCGCCACTTGGAATCGCCGATCTTGTGGATGCGCAGCGGCTCCTCGATGGAACGGAAGATGGAGTACATCGGGTCGAGCGAACCGTAGGGGTTCTGGAACACCGGCTGAACGTGGCGGCGGAAACCGAGCAGATCCTTGGCCTTGAACGTGGAGGTGTCGCGGCTTCGTAGAACACCTTGCCGGAAGTGGGCTTCAGGAGGTGAAGAACCATGTTCGCCACGGTGGACTTGCCGGAACCGGATTCGCCCACGATGGCCAGGGTGGTGCCGCGCTTGACGGAGAAGGACACGTCGTCGACGGCCTTGAACATCTCCTTCTTGCGGGGCAGCTTGAATTCCTTGGTCAAGTGGTCGACGGTGATGATGTGCTCGCTCTTCTCAAGCGTGCTTTCGCCGGCGATGTGGTGATCGAGCAGGGCGTCCGCGTTCTCACCGCGCTCCTTGGCGGAGATGATGCGCTGGGAGGCCAGCGACGGGGCAGCGGCCACCAGTCGCTTGGTGTACGGGTGCTGCGGGTGCTGGAGCACTTCCAGGGACGGTCCGGATTCGACGACCTGACCCTTGTACATCACGACAATGTGCTGGGCGCGCTCGGCAGCAAGGCCAGATCGTGGTGATGAACAGCACGGGCGGTGCCCAACGAGTCGGTGAGCATGTGCAGGTGGTCGAGGATGCGCTTCTGCACGGTCACGTCGAGGGCGGAGGTCGGCTCGTCGGCGATCAGCAGGTCAGGGCGGCAGGCCAGACCGATGGCGATGAGCGCACGCTGGCGCATACCACCGGAGAACTCGTGCGGGAACTGACGGGCACGGGTAGCGGCGTCGGGCAGACCGGCCTCGGACAGCAGACCCGCGATACGGTCATCCATTGTGGAGCCGATGACGTACTTCTTGGCGAGGTACCAGGCCTGATCGTCGGCCACGCCGGCCTTGATGAGGTCGTCGGCCACGCGCCAACGGGTTTCGGAGCCGGAACCCATTCGTTGGTGAAGCGGGCGACGGCCTTGTCGAAGGCCTCGCCGGACACGCCGGCTTCGGTCAAAGCTTCTTGGCCTCGGTCATGAGCTCGGGCAGTTCCTTGGCACCGAGGAAGGTCTCGTCGTCGTTGCCCTTGACTTCGACCTCGTCGCCGGCCAGGGCCTTGGCGAGGGCGGAGCGCTTCTCATGGTCCACGTCCATGTTGTTGGCCTTCAGTGCTTCCTTGACCTGGGTGCCGATGCGCCACACCGGTTGAGGTTGCTCATCGGGTCCTGCGGCACGAGGCCCATCCTGGTGCCGCGCAGCTTGTCGAACTCGCTCTGCTTGGCGCCGGCGATTTCCTCGCCGTCAAGCTTGATGGAGCCGTTGACCACGTGACCGGTGCCGGGCAGCAGGCCCAGCACAGCCATGGCGGAGGTGGATTTGCCGGAGCCGGATTCGCCACGATGGCCACCCACTGGCCGGGGTAGACGGTGAAGTTGGCGTCGCGCACCGCATGCACCGGCTTGCCGGTGTCAGTGGTGAAGTCGATGGCCAGATCCTTGACCTCGAGCAGCGGACCATGCTCTTTCTGCATAGCCAGCATCTTGGCGTTGGTGTTGTCAGTCATAATGATTCTCCACTCCCCTCACTCAGCCGTACGGCTCTTCGGGTCGAGGGCGTCCTTGACGGCGTCGCCCATCATGATGAACGCAAGCACGGTGATGGCCAGTGCGGCGGACGGGTAGAACAGCACCATCGGATCGGTCTGCAGGTTGGTCTGTGCGCTGGAGATATCGCCACCCCAGCTCACCGTGGTGGTCGGCAGGCCGACGCCAAGGAAGCTTAGGGTTGCTTCGGCCACGATGTAGGAGGCCAGCGAAGTGGTGGCGATGACGATGATCGGGGCAGGGAGTTCGGCAGGATGTGGCGGAACAGATTCCTGGCAGGCGTGGAGCGAGGGCCGTGGAGGCGGTGTTGAATTCGAGGTTCTTCGATTCCAGCACAGCGCTTCGGGCGATACGGCATACGCGACCCAGCCGAAGAGCGTCAACACCAGCACGATCTTCCAGATGGACTTGGAGGTCTTGAACATCTGGAGCACCACGATGGCGCCGAGCAGCATAGGCAGGGCGAAGAAGATGTCGGTGATACGGCTCAGCACCGCGTCGACCCAACCGCCGAAGAAGCCGGCGACGGCACCGATCAGGTACCGACAATCACGACCAGCAGCGTGGAGAGCACGCCGACGGACAGTGAGGTACGGGTGCCGTAGACCACGCGGGTGTACACGTCGCAGCCCTGCAGGTCGTAGCCGAAGGGGTGTCCGGCGGAGGCGGGGCTCAAGGAGTTGCCCAGATCGCAGGCGTTCGGATCCTGCTTGGTGAACAGACCGGGGGCGATGGCCACCACGATGATGAAGAGGATCAGCAGCCCGGAGATGATGAACAGCGGATTGCGGCGCAGGGTTCGCCATGCGTCGGCCCACATGCTGGTGGCCGGTGCGGATTCGTCGACGGAATCGACGTCCTGCAACGGGGTCTCGTCGAGAGGAGCTACGTAACGGTCCTGACCGGGCAGGGTTTCCATGAAGTATTCGGTTCCTGGCTCGCCGGTCTCGTTGAGCTCGTTTTCAGTGGTTTCGTTTGCCATGTGACTCACTCCTCCCTATCACGCGTAACGGATACGCGGATCGAGGGCCGCGTACAGCATGTCGACAACGAGGTTGCACACTACGAAAATCAGCATGAGCAACGTGACGATGGACACCACCAGGTTTGCCTCGCCCTTCAGAATGGACTGGTAGGTGAGGAAGCCGATGCCGTGGATGTTGAAGATCTGCTCGGTGATCATGGCACCACCCATCAGGGCGCCGATGTCCTGGCCGAGGTAAGTGACGACTGGAATCAGGGAGTTACGCAGCACGTGGCGCAGCATGACCTGACCGTTCGACATGCCCTTGGCGCGTGCGGTGCGCACGTAATCCTCGGCGATGTTGGAGGAGATTTCGGAGCGGGTCAGTCGGATGATATAGCCATCGACACCGAACCGAGCACCATGGCCGGCATGAGCAGATCAAGGAAGCCGGGGTCGGCGCCTGCCGTCACCGGCAATATCGCCCACTGAATACCAAAGACATATTGCATGACGAAGCCGGTGACGAAGGTCGGCACGGAAATAAGCAGCAGAGAGACGATCAGGATGACGGTGTCGTACCACTTGCCCTTCTTGAGGCCCGAGATAATGCCGAAGACGACACCGAAAATCGCCTCGAACACGAACGCCATCAAGCCGAGCCTGATGGTGACCGGGAAGGCGCGGGTGATTTCGTCGAGAACGGGCTGGCCGGCGAAGGTATCGCCGAAGTTCAGGGTCAGTGCATTCTTCAGGTAGATAAAGTACTGAACGATGAACGGCTGGTCGAGATGGTATTCTGCGCGGATCTGGGCTGCGACGGCCTCATTGACGGGCTTGTCTCCGAACATGGCCTTGACAGGGTCGCCCGGCAGGGCGAATACAAGGGCATATACCAGAAGAGTCGTACCGAGAACCACGGGAATCATCTGCAGAATGCGTCGCAGAAGATACTTACCCATACGGTTGCTCCTTATTTCCTAGACCGGCCAGAAAGGGTATAGTACGCCCCCGCCGGTCGATAAATACTCCGACAGTTTACCGCATGCCCGGACTGTGATATGTAAATTTGCGTTAACGCAAGGTTTGAGATTGGGCAATGTTGGTGGATATGTCCATGGTTGCGGTCGGATAGTGGATACTTTAACTTGGTTCCCGATGGCGTGAGCAAGCACCCCCTCACACAACAAAAAGGGCGGGGATCTTGCGATCCTCGCCCTTTATTTCCGAACTACCTAACGGTATCCGTTCAGTGAGTCAGACTCACTTCTTGGACATCTCGGTGTAGGTCGGGAGGTTCTGCCAATCGAAGGCGTAGCCGGACTTCACGTTGAGGGAAGCCACACCGGAGGCGTTGGAGTAGTACAGCGGGATGGCCGGAAGGTCGTTGAGGAGGATTTCCTCAGCCTGCTGGTACAGCTTGTTGGCGTCATCAGTGCTGGAAGCGGCAGCAGCCTGCTTGCACAGGTCATCGAAGGCCGGGTTCTTGTAGTCACCATCGTTGGAGCCGTTGCCATCAGCAGCAGCGGTGGAGTACAGCTGCCACAGGTAGTTCTCGGCGAACGGGTAGTCAGGCTGCCAGCCGGTACGGAAGGCGCCCTTCATCTGACGGTTGGTGACCGCGTCACGGAATTCCTGGAAGGTCGGGATCGGGTTGGTGGCCGCGTCGATGCCCAAGTTGTTCTTGAGCTGGTTCACGATAGCATCGTAGAGCGGCTTGGCACCACCATCGGCGTTGTAGGAGAAGGTGAGCTGGCCGTCGTACTTGGAGATGGCGTCAGCCTTGGCCCACAGTTCCTTGGCCTTGGAGGCGTTGAACTTCAGGTTGTCGGCACCCTTGAGGGAGTCGGAGTAGCCCGGGGTCTTCGGGGAGGTGAACTCGGTGGCGGCGGTGGCGTTGCCGTTGAGCACCTTGTCGATGAGCTGGTCACGGTTGATGGCCATGGAGATGGCCTGACGACGCAGCTGGCCTTCCTCGTCGTTCTTGAAGTGGTCAAGGGAGGACGGGATGGTGAAGGTCTGGATGACGGAGCCGGCCTCGGAGTAAGCCTGGACCTTCTTGTCGGTCTTGAAGGTCTTGGTGAAGGCAGCCGGGACGGATTCCATCACGTCGAGGTTGCCGGCCTGAATGTCACGGTAAGCGGCGGAGTCGTCGGTGTAGACCTTGAAGGTCACGCCGTCGTTCTTGGGCTGCTCGTTACCCTTATAGTCAGGGTTCTTGACGAGGGCGATTTCCTTGTTGTGATCCCAGTGGTCCAGCTTGTACGGGCCATTGGAGACAGGCTTCTCGCCGAAGGCTTCGGATCCTTGTAGAAGGATTCCGGCAGCGGGGCGAAGGCCGAGTAGCGACCTTGATCGGGAACACGGAGTCGGACTGGTTCAGGTCGACGGTGAAGGTGGTGTCGTCCACGACCTTGAGGCCGGAGAGCTGCTCGTCACCCTTGAGGCCATCCTTCTGCAGATCGTCATAGCCGGCGATGGCGGAGAAGAAGGAGGAGCACTTCTGGGCGTTCTTGGCGTTGGCCACGTAGGACCAGGCCTTGGTGAAGGACTCAGCGGTCACCGGAGTGCCGTCGGTGAACTTCCAGCCAGACTTGATCTTGATGGTGTACTGGGTGGCGTCATCGTTCGGGGTGATGGACTCGGCCACTTCGTTGGAAGCCTTGCCGTCCTTGTCGAAGGAGACCAGACGGGAGAACAGCAGGTCGCCCGGCTTGCCGCCGCCGGTTTCGTTGGTGTTGCCCGGGATCAGCGGGTTCTGCGGTTCGGAGTTGTACGCAGTGATGATGTTGGAGCCAGCGGTGTCACCGGATGCAGCGTTGCTGTTGGAGCCGCCGCAGGCGCTCAGCAGCATGGCCACGGAGCAAGCCATGGCAGCGAAAGCAAGAGCTTTCTTCTTCATATGATTTCTCCTATTCATTAGGTTGCAGGACTCTCAGCCCGCCTCATGCGAGCGGGGCTGGATTCCCCGTCACCGTGAGACTTGCATCTCACGATGTCTCGAACAATCCAACCCCGTTGCTGATTACCTGTCATTTTTGCGCACTTGGGAGACAAGCAGTGTATTTTTTGTTACACCCATGTAAAATTCCGGGGTTCTTGCCGGCTAGGTTCAGTCTTTGCTGAGTTTGTTAACCAATGTCCACATAGTGGTCATGCCCGGGGAAAGGCCTGTCCGTAACGGTTCTTGAGCTGCTCGATGGAGACGTGCGTATAGCGTTGTGTAGTTTTCAAGGAGGAATGCCCGAGCATCTCCTGCACCTCCCTCAAATCGGCGCCGCCGTCCAGCATGTGCGTGGCGGCGGAATGACGCAACGCATGGGGCTGATGTCCGGTACGCCGGCCTCTCGGGCCGCTCTGTGTACGATGTCACGGGCTATGCGTTGGTCGATACGGCCGCCTCGTGCGCCGAGGAACAGGGCGTTGGTAGCACGGGACTTGGCTGCATCCGTTGCCGTACGGGCCAGTACAGGCCGCCCTTGTTCAAGCCAAGTCTCCAGCGCACGCTGGGCGGGTAGTCCGAACGGCACCACGCGTTGCTTGTTGCCTTTGCCGGTGACTTTGATGGTGCGATTGGAGAAGTCGATGTCGGCGATATCCATCGACACCAGTTCGGCGACACGGATGCCGGTGGCATACAGTAGTTCGAGAATCGCGGCGTTGCGCTGCGATTCGGCGACGACTCGGGCGCTGTCGCGCTTGTCTGCACGGGCGGGTGCCTCGTTGCGGTTTACGGTGTCGGCTGACTTATCAGCTGTCTTGCCGACTGCCTTGCCGCTGCCACTGCCGGACGCGGCTGCCGCTCCCCCATCGCCCTTGTACTGGTTTGTTGCAACGGCCTGTTCGGCGACATCCAATAACTGCTCAGCTTGAGATTCGGTGAGCACCGCGGGCAGCGTGCTGGGAATCGAGGGAGTCATCAGTGTGGCGGCCGGGTCGGTGTTGGTCACCCCATGCTCATAGGCCCACGCGAAGAACCCGCGCACGGCCACGGTTTTGCGGGCCATGCTGCTGCGGGCGTGATCGCGCGATTCCACCGCCATCCAGCTACGCAGATCATCCAGCGTGATCTCGTTCAGATCGGTCACGCCGCGCAGCTCGAACAGGTGCAGACATGCCGTGAGATCCGCGCGATACGCTTTGAGCGTATTCGCTGACAGGCCGCGGTTGGACTTCAGATAGGAGACGAAGGAGTCGATATCGCCGTCGAACTGCGTAGATGACACTCTCGTTCTCCTCCGAATTCTTTATGGCCTTGGGTTACGGCCGGGGTGGCGTGTTGCGCCGCTCCGGCACGGGTTTCAATGTGGCAATCTGTTCCTGATGGATGGTCACGTTCTGGGCCGGGCGCGAACCATTGGCGGCGGCGTCACGCACCATCTCCAACGTGTATCCGTCCCAGGAAACCACGTGACCCACATAGTCGCGGAACTTCATACGGTGGTCGACCGGGTCAATGCCGTCGGTGATGCGCACCACCACGCGGGCACCGGCCGGAATCTGCTTGGTAACGTCATACGTCATCATCCCCCTTAACCATTCGCCGCATCAACTTCGATGCGTTTCCCGAAAAACGGTACAGACTACCTTACTCCTTTGAGCCTTTCGAACAGCGGAGCCACACGGTCTTCTCACGAAAACAAGCGGGAACTTCATCCCCCTCGCGCGGCCTTCTTCGTGACAGGCGGCGAGGGGAACCTGCGCACGGGCCTACATGGCGGTACGCAGTTACATGGCGGGGCGCAGTTGGATGATGGCCTGACGTGGATGGACGAAGCCGGTGATGGCTTCTCCTCGGCGTGCGGAGAACAGCAGGGTCTGCTGCCAGCCGGCTTCGGGGACGGCGAGCTCGCGTTCCGGGAATCCGGCGGCAGTTGTGCCGGCTTGCGGCGCAGCGGTGGCCGTACCGTCTTGTGCAGCGGTGATGCCGGCATGTGTCACGGCGGCTTGTA
>ENA-OQHA01000664-OQHA01000664.1-human-gut-metagenome-genome-assembly--contig:-NODE-664-length-16220-cov-2.087740_pt1 | contig 16220 bp, 18 predicted proteins | sample MGYA00242558_ERZ504707 | MGnify/ENA primary metagenome ERZ504707 (study PRJEB26092, sample SAMD00036197) | human gut metagenome | host: Homo sapiens | study: EMG produced TPA metagenomics assembly of...
ATGGTGCATGATTCCATGATCTCGTCCATACGCACCATATAACGTGCAAACGAATCTCCTTCTGTATAGAGGATTTCCTTGAAATCGACCTTGTCATATACGGCGTAGGATGATGCTTGCGCACATCGTTAGCCAGCCTGAAGCACGTCCTGAACCTCCGGTTACTCCCAGTGAGATTGCGTCTTCGCGGCTTAACAGACCGACGCCTTCAGACGGGTGGTTGCGATGACGTTTCCGGTGAAGATATCGTGATAGTCCTTGATGACGCTGCGCAGGTGCTTGATGAACTCTTTCACCTTGCGCTGGAAATCGGGATGCAGGTCAGCCTGAACACCTCCGATCATGTTGTAGTTCTGGATCAGTCGTCCGCCTGTCGTTTCTTCAAAGATATCCAGAATCATTTCGCGTTCGCGGAAACCGTAGAAGAACGGTGTCAGTCCTCCCATATCCATGACCAGACAAGAATAGAACAACAGGTGAGAATCGATACGCTGAAGTTCGTCCATGATGGTACGGATGTATTGAGCACGTTCCGAGATTTCAATGCCTGCCGCCTTTTCAATGCACATGCAGAGGGCGTGACGGTTTTGATGAGCGCTCAGGTAATCCAGACGGTCTGTCAGGGCGAGCGTCTGCGGATAGGTGAGACTTTCGTTAAGCTTTTCGATACCCCGGTGAATATATCCGCAGATGGGATCTACCTTGCTGATGGTTTCACCTTTAAGAGAGGTGCGCAGACGAAGTACTCCGTGAGTTGAAGGGTGCTGGGGACCGATGTTAACCACAAAGTCCTGCTGTCCGAAAACAATGTTTTTCTTGTCAGCGATTGTTCCGTCCGGGTTCAGATAATATTCTTCGGTGATATCGGCATTCTCCTCGTTCTCCATGTTTAGCGGATTGGAGTTCATGTCATAATCCTTGCGCAGCGGATAACCGATCCAGTCTTCGCGCAGGAAGAGACGCCGCATGTCAGGATTGTTCAGAAAACGGATACCAAAGAAGTCGAACACTTCGCGTTCTTTGATTTCTGCAGTTTTCCAGAGATCACATACTGAGGGGAGAAACGGGTTCTCACGGTCAGTCGTAGAGGTCTTGAGAACGATACGGTTGTAAGTCTTGCTTGATTCCAGATAATAAAGTGCTCCCAGGCCTCCTTCCTGCCAGTCCATTCCCACGATGTCGCGCAGGAAGTCCATCGGTTCGTCCTTGTCATTTCTCAAGGCTTCGGCCACCTGACGGAATGATTCGACCGGAACGGTTACCACCTGATCGCCTGTTTCAGCGACTGTGATGCCGGGCACTAGTCGGGATATTTTTTCTGTTATATTCATAAATCGCTATTTTCCTGTCGTTAGTTATTCTTTATGATCCTCTTTTGAGTCGGGATTCTTTTCCTGGCGGTTCACTCCTCCGAGGAACTTTTCAACTTTTTATTTTACGCTGAAGCTGCATCATGCCGTAGTAGAAAGCTTCCGGACGCGGAGGACCATCCCGGGTATGTAGACATCCACCGGAATAATCTTGTCGATTCCGTTGACTACGTGGTAGGACTTGATGAACGGCCTCCGGAGATGGTACATCCGCCGACAGCAATGACATATTTAGCTCTGCCATCTGATCATACAGACGTTTCAGCACCGGTGCCATTTATAGGTGATGGTTCCCAATACCATGATCATGTCTGCCTGTCGGGGGAGTTACGGGTTACCTCGAATCCGAAACGGGCCATATCGTAGCGTGCGGCTCCGAGTGCCATGAATTCAATGGCACAACAGCTTGTTCCGAAAGTAAGTGACCAGAGAGAATTGCTTCTTCCCCATTCAATGAGTTCGTCGATGGTTCCAATGATAATTCCCGCTCCGTCGCGGTTCAGCTCGTCTACCATGCGCTGCAGGTAGTCATTGTTCTTGAACTCTTCGTATTTCATCGAGCGTATGGCGGGTTTCTTTATTTCCATTCCAACGCTCCTTTCCGCCAGGCATAAGCCAGGCCAATAATAAGAATGACCAGAAACAGAATTCCGCATACCAGGGCGCTGCTGCCGAGCTCTCCGGCTGTCACTGCCCAGGGGAACAGAAATACGGTCTCGATGTCAAACATCAGAAAAAGAATGGCATACAGGTAATATCCTACTTTAAACTGGACCATGACTGTCCTCTTGTCGGTATACCACATTCGTATGGCTCTCCTTTCTGCGGATTGAACGACCGCGGTGCGATAAGTTTTGCAATAGTCATAGCTGCTGCGACGAGGGCTATGGCTGTCAAAACTACGACAACTAAAAATGTAAAAAACATATCTGTAAATTTAGTATTGATTGTTTGTATAAAATAAGATGGCTGTAAGAAGAATCGCTTTTCTTCCTACAACGAAAAAACAAGGAATTTCTGTATTTCCCTGTCAGCCTGAAGGTGGCTAAATCTGGATTCTTTCCAGCGTATAGATGTAATATTCAATTCGTTTCGGCAGGGGAGGACGTCCTGTCTGAATTGTGATTTCAAGATCTGTAAATCCGTTTTGCGAATTTCGGACAGGAACTGTTCCGGCATAAAGAGCGGATTTGGTATCCTGTTTTTTCTCCACGTGAGTCAGAACGGCTGCCGCCGGCAGATCCGTTTGGGAGTGGTCCGAAAGATGTCGCAAGGCTTTTTCTGCCATAGGCAACGGAGCCTGTAACTGGCAGTCAGAAGTATGTTCTGAATGTATGAAGAAGGATTCGGATAAATTCGACGACGTATAAAGAGTATTCCCTATAACTGAAATTATAAGGAGGATGAAGAATAATATGGTTGTCTTAATCCGCTTACTCATTGTCGATAATTATCTGAAAACGGCCGCAAAGATAGCGATTTATTTTTAGTATGAAGTCTGAGTTAGTATAAAAAATATTATCGTACGGTTCCGGGTATTAAAAAAACGTTTCGGCCTTTTGATTAAAAGACCGAGTTTTTACTGAAAGCCCGAAACATTTTAAAAAAAGCTGCCCGGCTTTTTTAGAGTAAATCGGGGATGATGCAGAGGGTTTCTTCTTGAACTTGTCGTTCGGTAAGTGCTTCTTTGTCAGCCTGGAAGAGGTTGACAAACTTCTCGTGAGTTTCACACATGCTCTCTGCCTGCCGATAATGTTCCAGCGCCTTGGGTATATTTTTCTGTGCCAGATAGACGTGTCCGGCATTGAGCCAGTCGCTGGCCTGTGCATCGTCAGTCTGCAGCAGTTTCTGGTAGAAACGGAGAGCTTCTTCGTATTTTCCGGTCATAAAGTAGCACCATCCGATGGCTCTGCGGGCATTAACCGGTGTCTTGTCGAGATATTCCACCTTGAAGAAGTAGGTGAGTGCCTGGTCATACATTCGCTGGGTGGCGAGACACTGGCCTATCTGGAGCAACAGGTTGAGATTGTCCGGCTGGATTTCCTTGACTTTTTCAAAATATTCCAGTGCTTTCGGATAGTCGTGCATATGCTTGTAGCATTGGGCCAGATGTCTCAGCGTCCATACATGGTCGGGCTTGAGCAGATCGGCCTGTTGGAAGGCCTGAGCTGCTCGCGGGTACTTCTTCAGCTTCAGCAGGGAGAATCCCAGTTTCTGCATGACTTCCGGATTGTCGGGAGTTTTCTCTCCCAGATCCCGGAACAGGTCGGCAGCTTCCTGCCAGTAGCCTTTTGAGAAAAGCTGGTTGGCTGTATCGCTGAGGTTCTCCGTCGTATGGTTGAGCGGAGCCAGTGGCTTGCATTTCCAAAGGGCCAGGTCGTCGGTAAAGATATCATGCTGTTCTTTCCGGAACGGCCATAGCTTGAAGAACCGGTAAAGATCCTGCAGGTAGAGCTTGGCCGTGATGTCGGTCTTTTCTCCTTTCCGGTTTTCGTTTACGAGCTGTTCGATACTTTCATTCAGATGGAGATCCTGTTCAGCAAGCTGTGAGGTTACGATGTTCTGCTGTACCTGTGGAATTGTCATAAAGGTGAAGCAGAAAGAATATCTGTCGGAGTTGCAGAACATAGGCAGTTCCAGCAGGTGTCTGATAAGGTTGTTTCCCTTATCATTGCCGGAGGCAGTATGCTGGCCACTTCGGAGATCTGGGTGCTGAACGGATAGAACCAGTGGGCAGCCTGCTGGAAGAACGGGAATGTCTTGAGTTGTGCAAAGGTTCCCATATAAGTGTCTGCTCCTTCCATTTGCAGTTCTCCCAGTTCGCGTATCTTTTCATTGGCCATATCCAGACTCTTTTTCCATTCCGGATTGAACTCTTCCAGATCTTCGATATCTTCGATCTTCATGTCGGGATTAATCAGATGCTGGGTCTTGAGCATTTGAGGAATGATTTCTTCCCGCATCTTCTTTTCTATTTTTTCCGTCTCGCGTGACAGCAACAGTAGGGTCTGAAGTTTATTTACCTGTTCAATGGCCTGGGGGAGTTCGCTGAGCATTGACAGGGCTGCAGTCAGTTCGGGATACATGCTCAGACGTTCTTCGTGGTAGTAGGCTGCCAGCAGAATACCGGTCAGCGCTCTTTGGGTGATCAGACTTTCAGTCCGCTGGCGGTACACGGTGAGGAGAAACTGGAATTTGGCCGGATCAAACAGTTGGAGCAGGTTAAGGGTGACGGCACTGACGACGACTGCCAGGTCGTTGGTTTCCACTAAAAGAGATTCACTGATCTGTCGTACTCCGGATATTTCTTCTTCACTCCAGAAAGTGGAAGTCCAGATGCGGTCAAACAGTTCATCCAGATTCTTTTCATGCTTCTTTCTGATTTCCTGTTGTTTTTCGAACAGTTGCTTGTCATCCTTCGTTGCGAGCTGGCTCAGACGGATATCTTCACTGAAATCTTCCAGACATTGGCAGAGTTCCTGATAGGAGCGGTGCTGCCCGGGCTGGTGCATCTGGCGCATCTTGTCTGCAAATTGTCCGTAGACCTTGCGGTATTTGCCGAGAAATTCCAGCTGATCGGTCAGTTCGTATGCTTTCCGTACAATTTGTCTGTATAGTTTTCCCTGTTCAGGGTCTTCCATTCCCTGCGCTGCATATTGCAGCATATAATTATAGGTAGTCTGCAGGTTCTCTGCTTCCGATTTGAGCTTCCAGTAGTCTGTTTCGGCGATCAGTGCATTGAGTTGTGTCAGTGCTTCTTTCACTCGTCTTTGGTCAAGTAGTTGAATGATATCTTTATGCATAAGTTTTTTGTCTGATTTGGCAAATGCAAATGTAGCAATTATTTTGTAAATTTGCGGGCATCTAGAAAAAGCAAAATGAATATAGCTGAACTTCAACAGATTTATGGCAAGCATCCGAATGCGGAGGGGCTGGCTTCTTTGATGAACAATCCGGAGATCCGTACCATTTTCTTGAAGGCGTACATGCTTCGTGCACTTCGCTGTTTGCTTCCGGTGTCGTAAAATCGGCAGACCGGGTACACCTATTTATATTAAATGATCTGGAAGAGGCGGGATATTTCTATCACGACCTGGTACAGGTGGACGGTGACGAGCATATCCTGTTTTTCCCTTCGTCCTATCGTCGGGCCATCAAGTATGGTCAGAAAGATGCGGCGAATGAAATTCTGCGTACGGAGGTGTTGAGCCGTCTGGAAAAAGACGAGCCGCTGGTGGTGGTGACTTATCCGGAGGCATTGGCTGAAAAGGTCGTGTCACGCAATGAACTGACCGACCGGACAATGAAACTGCAGGTAGGTCAGCACGTGGAGACGGAAGAAATTCTTTCCACTCTGACGGAATATGGTTTTGAGCATGTGGATTACGTGTACGAACCGGGGCAGTTTGCCATGCGTGGAAGTATTCTTGATGTTTATTCGTTTGCTTCGGAATATCCTTATCGTATCGATTTCTTCGGAGATGAGATTGACAGTATCCGAACCTTTGAGGTAGAGACTCAGCTTTCGAAGGAAAAGAAAGATTCGGTGAGTATAGTTCCGGAACTGGCTGCGTCCGACAAAAGTGAAATCTGTTTTCTGGATTTCCTGCCGTCTGCCTCTGTGCTTTGGGTAAAAGACTTGCTCTGGGTGCGCGAACGCATTCAGACTGTTCGTGAGGAAGCGCTTTCTCCTCAGGTACTCGCGGCATATGAAGGAGAGCAGACTGAACTGGCTTCGCTTGAAGCCGTCTGATCGATGGAGCGGAGTTTACTGTCAAGGCACTGGAATTCGTCCGTATTGATTTCGGACATAAGGCAACCGGAACTCCGCAGGCTGTTTTGAAATTCAATACTTCGGTGCAGCCTATCTTCCATAAGAATTTTGATATGGTCGCCGGTTCACTGACTGATTACAGTCAGCGGGGATATCGTCTTTATATCTGCTCGGATAGTATGAAACAAACCGATCGTCTGCGTGATATTTTTCAGGAACGGGGCGATCAGATTTCGTTTGAACCTGTTGACCGTACCTTGCATGAAGGATTCGTTGACCATACTCTGAAGTGTTGCATCTTTACCGATCATCAGATATTTGACCGCTTTCATAAGTATAATCTTCGGAGCGACAAGGCTCGCAGCGGAAAGTAGCTCTTTCACTCAAGGAGCTGAACATGTTTGAGCCGGGAGATTATGTGGTACATATTGATCATGGTATCGGTAAATTTGCCGGGCTGGTACGGATTCCCAATGGAAATACGACGCAGGAAGTCATCAAACTGATCTATCAGAACGATGACGTTGTGTTTGTTTCCATTCACTCTTTGCATAAAATTTCCAAATATAAAGGAAAGGAAGGTGAACAGCCTCGTATCAGCAAACTCGGTACGGGTGCGTGGGAAAAGATCAAAGAGCGGACCAAGACCAAAATCAAGGACATTGCGCGTGATTTGATAAAACTTTATTCGCAGCGCAAACAGGAAAAAGGTTTTAAATATAGTCCCGACAGTTTTTTGCAGCATGAACTGGAAGCCAGCTTCCTTTATGAAGATACTCCAGATCAGTTAAAGGCAACTCAAGACGTGAAGGCAGACATGGAAAGTGATCGTCCGATGGATCGTCTGGTTTGTGGTGATGTGGGCTTCGGCAAGACCGAAGTTGCTGTGCGGGCTGCCTTCAAGGCTGTGGCGGACAACAAACAGGTGGCCGTACTCGTTCCGACGACTGTACTGCCTATCAGCACTATCAGACCTTCAGCAAGCGTCTGGAAGGCATGCCCTGTAAGGTGGATTACCTGAGTCGTGCCCGTACGGCAAAAGATACAAGCCGTATCCTGAAAGAGCTGGCGAACGGAGATATCAATATACTGATCGGTACGCACAAGATCATTGGAAAAAGTGTGAAATTCAAGGATCTCGGCTTGCTGATTATTGATGAAGAGCAAAAGTTCGGGGTGAGCGTGAAGGAAAAGCTCCGTCAGATCAAGGTAAATGTCGATACGTTGACCATGACAGCAACACCGATCCCTCGTACACTTCAGTTCTCTTTGATGGGAGCCGTGACCTTTCGGTTATTCAGACGCCGCCTCCCAACCGTTATCCGATTCAGACCGAAGTGCATACTTTCAATGAAGAAATCATAACCGAGGCCATTAACTTTGAAATGAGCCGCAACGGACAGGTATTCTTTGTAAACAACCGCATTCAGAATCTTCCGGAACTGAAGGCAATGATCGAACGGAATATTCCAGACTGTCGCGTGTGTATTGGTCATGGACAGATGCAACCTGAGGAACTGGAGAAGATCATTTTTGATTTTGTCAATTATGATTATGATGTATTGCTCGCTACAACCATCATTGAAAGCGGAATTGATATACCCAATGCCAATACGATTATCATCAATCAGGCCCAGAATTTTGGTTTGAGTGACTTGCATCAGATGCGTGGACGTGTGGGACGCAGCAACAAAAAAGCTTTCTGTTATCTGCTGGCACCTCCTTTGTCATCGCTTACTCCCGAAGCCAAACGCAGGTTGCAGGCCATTGAAAACTTTAGTGATCTGGGAAGCGGTATCCATATTGCCATGCAGGATCTTGATATCCGTGGAGCAGGAAATATGCTGGGTGCCGAGCAAAGCGGATTTATTGCTGACCTGGGATATGAAACGTATCAGAAGATTCTGAATGAGGCCGTAACCGAGTTGAAGAATGAAGAATTTGCCGACTTGTATGCAGAAGAAATCAAGGCAGGAGAGGAGAAGATATCCGGAGAAGAGTTTGTGGACGAATGTACTGTGGAAAGTGATCTGGAACTTTTGTTCCCGAATGAATATATTCCCAGCAGCAGCGAACGTATGCTTCTCTATCGGGAACTGGACAAACTGGAACTGGATAAGGATGTGGAAGACTTCAAGGCTCGTCTGGTTGACCGTTTCGGCAAGATTCCTCTTGAAGGTGAGGAACTGATCCGGATTGTTCCGTTACGCAGGCTGGCCAAGCGGCTTGGAGTGGAAAAGGTGATTCTGAAAGCAGGTAAAATGATTCTGTTCTTTGTCAGCAATCTTGAAAGTCCTTATTATCAAAGTGCTGCTTTTGGGAAGATCATTGATTATATGGCTAAATATCCGCGTGACTGCAATTTGCGCGAACAGAACGGCAAACGCAGTATGGTGGTGAAGAACATCACGAATGTGGATGAGGCAGTCAGAATCTTACAGGAGATTGTTTCTCTGGGATAACCGGAGAAACAATCCTATAACATTTGGGTTACATTTCTGTTTCATTGTGTGGGATAATTGCTTTTCCTGACTATTTCTGATAGGACGATCAGGCCAGAGTCTATAATTTTGCGCCACAAAATTATCAGGATAATCAATTATATGAAAAAAGAAATTCTGTGTATGTCGTTATGGGGACTTTCCTTAGTTGCCGTAGCGCAAAGTGCCCGTGAAGAAATTCATCTTGATCCGGCTTTGGCTGCCGGAAAATATTATGCCTACCAGGCACCCGAAGTGAAACTTTCTCCGGTTCCGGAAGGATATGAACCTTTTTATATTTCAGCGTTTGCCCGTCATGGTTCCCGTTATCTGACCAAGCAGAAGAAATATGATGCTCCGTTGAAGGTGCTGATGGATGCGGATGAGGCTGGTGTTCTTACGGCTGATGGAAAGCGTGTTCTCAAGGTTGTTTGCAGTCTGCGTCAAGAAGCGGAAGGCCGTTATGGAGAATTGACGCCCAAAGGTGCCGAACAACATCGTGCTCTGATCCGGCGAATGTATGCACGTACGCCGGAGGTATTTGCTGATGGTGTGCATGTCGATGCACGTTCAACTTATAAAACCCGCGCTTTTCTTTCAATGGCAGCAGCCTGTGTGGAACTGAAAGGGCTGAATCCCCGGTTGGATATTACAACTGAAACAAGCGAACATGATGCTTATTATATAAAGTATAAGAATCCACAATACGAAGCCATGCATCTGGAAAATGCAGATTCTGTATATCGGGCCGCCGACAGTGTGTATGTACATCCTGCCCGTTTGATGAAACAGTTGTTTACGGATTCTGCTTATGTCCGGAAATATATTAAAGACGCTTCCGGTTTGATGGCTGATTTATTCGAATTACACGGTATTAGCCAAAGCAGTTACAATCAGCCGGATTTGTCGTTCTTGTTTACCGAACAGGAATGTTATGATCTTTGGCAACGGAACAATTTTGAATGGTATTATGAGAAAGGTGCTTCTCCGTTGAGTGATGCGTGCATGTATAAACTGGAACGTAATCTGCTGAAAAACTTTGTGGAAACAGCCGATACTGTTATTGCTTCCAAAAAGAAGGCAGTGACTTTGCGTTATGGTCATGATACAAATCTGGCTCCATTGGCTGTCTTGATGGGAATAAACCGGCTTTCAGTTTCTACTCCCGACTGGTATCAGATAGCTGATACTTACAGAACTTATCGGATTATTCCAATGTGCGGCAATATTCAGCTGATATTTTACCGGAAGCATAAGGGAGGGGACATTCTGGTCCGTCTGCTTTTGAATGAACGGGAAGTGACGCTTCCTCTGGAAACGGATGTTGCTCCGTTCTATCACTGGAAAGACTTACGGAAATATTGGTCGGATCTGATACGAAGAATAGAACTTCCTGAAACTGTCCATTAAACGAAAAGATCATGCAAGTCGTATTACCGGACTTGCATGATCTTTTTTATGCCGGAATCTTTGTAAAGTAAAATGGAAAGGAAGTGTCCTTGTTGATGGAACAATTTCCAAAGGGAAAAATGTATTAGGAATGAAATATCTCTGCAATGACGATGAAAACCACTCCCCGTACTTTTGCAGCATAAAAATAACAGGAAAGATTGTATGAGAGGGATATTATTATTGGGTGCATGTATGTTTGCGGCTATGTCCGTTAATGCACGAACCGTGAAAGGATTGATCAAAGACGCCCAGACAGGTGAAGAGATCATCGGGGCTTCAGTCCTTATTAAAGAAGATCCGACGAAGGGTGCGGTAACCGGCCTGGACGGAAGTTTTAATCTGGATCTGAACCGTCAGAAATGTACTTTGATTTGTTCTTATGTGGGTTACAAGACGATGGAAATTCATGTAACTCCTGACAGTAAGGATTTGACAATTGCTTTGAAAGCTGATGAAGTATTGCTGGAAGGCGTAACGGTAGTTGCAACGAATCCGGGACGTACGGAAGCTGGAGCGACGAGGCATTGAACGTCAGGCTATGAATGTGGTGAATGTGATGAGTGCGAAAGCTATTGAACTTCTCCGGATATAACGGTAGCTAACGTGATTCAGCGTATGTCAGGTGTGACGGTGGAACGTAACAGCAGCGGTGAAGGTCAGTATGCAATTCTTCGTGGAATGGATAAACGCTATAATTATACATTGGTTAACGGAGTGAAGATTCCGAGTCCTGACAATAAGAACCGTTTTGTTCCGCTCGATATATTCCCTTCTGAAATGCTGGATCGTCTGGAAGTGACCAAATTCGCTTACAGCTAATACTGGAAGGTGATGGAATTAGGTGGAGCCGTCAATTCTGAATTATGAAGGATGCGCCTTCTGACCGGCAGTTCACGGCTAATCTTTCAACCGGATATAATGCCATGTATTTTGACCGCGACTTTCAGTCTTTTAATAAAGGTGCAATTGTGAAGCAGTCTCCTTATGAGGCCAAAGGCATGCCTGAAGATACCCGTGTGACGATGGATGATTTCAAGACAGACAATCTTCGTATGAAATGGAAGAGACCTTTGCCTGATCTGACAGCCGGCCTTTCTTATGGTGACCGTTTCTTCGACGATAAGCTGGGAGTAATGCTTGCCGGGAGCTATTTGAATACTTATCGTGGAAAAGAAAGTCAGATATATTATCAGCCGGGTACAAGTCATAACGGCATTGAATATCGTGACTATTCCTCTCAGCAGACCCGTATCGGTGCTCATGCGAAGCTGGATTATCATATTAATTCACAACATAAACTGACTTGGTATAATGGATATATGGATATGCAGGAAGCTGAAGTCAGAGACGGACAGGATGATAAGGAAGGTGCTGTCCGTATGAAATGGAATCATCAGTATATTATAAATTCAACTCTGAAGGGTGAGCATGCTTTTCTGGAAAATAATGTGTTGCGTCTGAACTGGTCAGCTGTACTTTCGAAAGCTTATAGCGAGACTCCAGACAATACGGAAATTTATATGCAGGGTACTCACTTGCAGAATACAAATTCGGCTATTCGCCGTTGGGAACATAACTCAGATAAGGATAAAGCCGGTTATGTGGATTTGATGTATAAATGGAATCTGGGCGGTGGATCAGTTCTGGACTTTTCGGTCGGTGGTATGTATCGCGACAAGAAACGTGACAGCTTCTTTAATGAATATACCTTTGATTCAGCAACCGGTTCAAAAGATCCGCAGTATCAGGGAACTGACTGGAATAATTATGATGAGCTGCTGTTTGTGGCACGGAAATATGGAAACATCAGTGATCCGCTGAACTATGATGCAACGGAAAAGATCGGGGCTGGATATGGTCTGGTGAAATATACTTATGGACGTTGGGAACTGATCGGTGGCGTGCGTGTAGAACATACCAATCAGGGATATACATTGAAGTTCCCGACTGAAAGTGCAGATCCGAAAGGTAATCAGAAGTATACAGATGTTTTGCCGAGTTTCCATGCTAAATATGGAGTGCACGAGAATGCCAATCTTCGTTTGTCTTATGCACGTTCTATTAACCGTCCGAGCTTTTTCGAAATTGTTCCTTATTCAATCATCAATGAGGATTATAAAGAAAAAGGTAATCCGGATCTGAAACATACTGTGGCAGACAATGTGGATTTCCGTTATGAGTTCTTTCCGAAATCTTCGGAACAGTTTATGATTGGTGCCTTTTATAAATATCTGAAAGACCCGATTGAATATGGTCTGTTGAATGAAGGACAGGATACTTATTATAAGCCGATGAATTTCGGTAATGCAACGAATCTGGGATTGGAAGTAGATATTATGAAATACTTCAACTGGTTTGGTATAAAAGCCAACTATACATATACTCACTCAAAGATTACTACAGAAAAACGAATCATGGAAGGATCTGAAGTGAAACAGGTTTCCCAGTCTCGTCCTTTGTTCGGACAAGCAGCCCATGTAGCTAATCTTTCTTTACTCTTCAAGAGTACCAAATATGGTTGGGAAGGACAGCTGGCAGGAAGTTATACCGGAAAACGTTTGAGTGATATTTCCAACTGGTATGAAGACGATATCTGGGAAGACGGATATATTCAGCTGGATGCTTCGGTCGAAAAAAGCTTTAAGAATGGAATCAGCCTGTTTGCCAAAGCTTCCAATTTGCTGGATACTCCTTTGCTGAGATATATTCACAAGGGACCGCATACGGAAAATGTAAATTCGGAACGTACTGATGGAAATGTGATTGAACGGAAAGAATGGCACGGACAATCATTCATGCTGGGTATACGTTATAAACTTTGATAAAAAACTAACTAAATATTGTTTGACTAACATTTAAAAACTTGATTAAAATGAATCGCAGAAGTTATTTGTGGGCTTGTGCAGCCTTTATGGGAATGTCATTGCTGGCAACAGCTTGTAGTGAAGAAGATCCTTTGAGCAATGGCTCAGACCAGACGGATGGTTCTTCTGATGGCAATGAAGATGAAAACGGAGGTGATGAGAATCCGGTGGATTCAAATACAATCGTTTGGCCTGCTGATACGGTAGTTAGACTGTCAGAACATTACACTGTTCCTGAAGGTAAAAGTCTTTATATAAAAGAAGGTGCTCAGATTATTTTCAGCACGGAAGGTGTAGGAGCTAATCATACTCCTGTTGAATTCACGGTGAATGGTAATCTGTATTGTGAAGGAACGGCAGAAAAACCTGTTCTCTTCTCTGTAGAAGAAAGCGAACGTACTGAAGACAATATCTTTGCAGGTCTTTGGGGAGGTATCGTAGCTACGGAAACATGTGGTGAAATGCTGATTGATCATACAATCATTGAGTATACCGGAGGACAGGTTGTTGAAGGTTCACCTGCTGCTACTGCGGGCATATATACGGCTGGAGACGATGCTTATCCACAGATTACAACTAATAACATGAATGGTAAGTATGTAATTACCAATTCAGTTCTGCGTAACGGATGGTCAGACGGTATTTACATGATGGGTGGTCAGGCCATCATTGCAAATAATATTTTTGCAGCCAATGGATATGACGGTGCTGAAGCTGTCAATGTGAAAGCCGGATGTAAGGTAGACGTTGCAGGTAATGTGATGTTCAGTCCTAATACCAACGGTTTGAAGTTATCCAGCTCTGGTCAGAGTGAAGAACGTGGAAAGGCACTGGTACAGGCTTATAATAACACAATCATCAATGCCGGATGGCGTCGTGACGGTGAAAAAGGCGGATGTGTATATGCTGAAAAGAATGTACTGGCCAATGTCTTTAACAATCTGATGGTAAACTGTAAGTTCCGTGCTCAGACTCCGAACTATGATCAGCCCAATAATCCGGAAGAAGGTTATAATGATGCTTCTGTTATTGATTATAATTTTTATGCTTCCGGTACTCAGAAGAGCGATATCGTATACGACGGTGAAGATGAATCAGGTGTTGCTTACGCATGGGCTGGTTATGCTTATGAACATGAAGATTATAATGAAGGTGTAGTTGATCTGAACAGTATCATTACTAAAGCTGCTGAAGATTGTGCTAAGAATGATCCGAAATTTGTAAACTTCGATATCAATGCAGTGGCACTGACAGAGTATGTATATAATGAAGGCTGGGACTTCCATGTACAGGCTGGATCTCCGGTGTTGAGCGGAGCTATAATGGAACAGATGCCAATATGCAGCCTTACTTCGGAACAGAAGGTTTGACTGTCAATGAAGAAACTTACACTTCTCCGGCAATTGAAGCACACTTCGGTGCTTACGGAACAAAATAATAATTGATTGTTTCTTTGAAATTCCGGATTTGCCTATGGATAATGACAGGCATATCCGGAATTTTTTTATCGGACAGAAAAGTTTTTCAGAATCTTTTCAAATTCCTCCCATATTTTTGTCCTAAGATTTAATTAACAACTAAAAAAAGATTGTATGGTTTCAATTAAAAGAACATTTTTGACTCTTTGTCTGGCTTTGATTGCTATTGCAGGCTTCGCACAAAATGAGGCTGCATGGAAAGCTTTGGAAAGCCGCTGAACTTCTATTTGGTAAACGATTTGGGACGTAATGGATATTATGATCAGAAACCGATTGCTGAATTATTGGGAAAAATGGCTGAAGCTGTCGATATTGAATGTGTCGTAGCTGCTGGTGATGTTCATCATTTTGAAGGCGTTCGCAGTGTGGATGATCCATTGTGGATGACTAATTATGAATTAATTTATAGTCATCCGGAACTGATGATTCCCTGGTATACCATTATGGGAAACCATGAATATCGCGGCAATACGCAGGCTCCGATTGATTATACCAGGAAAAGCGCCCGCTGGAATATGCCTGACCGTTATTATACAAAGGTTTTGGAAAATGATGGAATAACCATTCGTCTGGTGATGATTGACACTCCGCCTTTGTTGGACAAGTATCGGGAAGATACAGAAAAATATCCGGATGCATGTAAGCAGGATATGAACAAGCAGTTGGCCTGGATTGATTCAGTCCTGAGTACGGCAAAGGAAGACTGGTTCTGGTTGTCGGCCATCATCCGATTTATGCAGATACAGAGAAAGAAGAGTCTGAACGTATGGATATGGAAAAGCGGGTTGATTCGATTTTGCGTAAATATAAAAATGTAGATATGTATCTGTGCGGACATATTCACAACTTTCAGCATATCCGTAAAAATGGAAGCAACATTGATTATGTAGTCAATACTTCCGGATCATTAAGCCGCAAGGTAAAACCGTTGATGGAACAAAATTCTGCAGTGGAGAAACTGGTTTCTCTTTGATTTCAGCTGATAAGAAAGAACTGAATCTTCATATGATTAATAAAGAAGGTAAAGTGATATACACGGTAAAACATACGAAGTGATAGCGGCGCTTCTTTTTTATAGTTTAAAGATAAAGGGTATTTGTCAGGACAGGCTTGGCAGATACCTTTGCTTATTGGGGAATATCTGGTGAGGTATATATTTTGTTTTTGCCAACTGGTAGTTAGCTGTTTCTTTAAAGATTTTAGTTTGCTTCCTTATTTTTACATCTTACTTTATACTAAAATCATATAATGAACAAAAAACACCTTAAATAACGGGTATTGCTCTTTTTTTCTAATTTTGCACAGTTTTAGGAATCGTGTGCTAATACTCTTAAGCATAGTTTCCATGTATAGATCGTCCTCTTGCTGCATGAGTGTGGGTGGACAAACGAGTGAAGAATATAACTAAAACGTAAAGCATGATACAGAAAGTATTGATCGCTAACCGTGGTGAAATAGCAGTTCGTGTAATGCGCTCTTGTCGTGAGATGGGCATCCGTTCTGTGGCAGTCTTTTCTGAGGCAGACCGAACAGCACGCCACGTTCTTTATGCAGACGAAGCCTGCCTGATTGGTCCGGCAGCATCTCGTGAAAGTTATCTGAATATCGATAAGATTATCATGGCAGCCAAACGTCATGGCGCGGATGCAATTCATCCGGGATATGGTTTCTTATCTGAAAATTCTGAGTTTGCACGTCGTTGCAAGCAGGAAGGAATCATCTTTATTGGTCCTGATCCTGAAACTATGGATGCGATGGGGGATAAGATTTCCGCTCGTAAACACATGATTGCGGCTGGAGTA
>ENA-OQHA01000665-OQHA01000665.1-human-gut-metagenome-genome-assembly--contig:-NODE-665-length-16213-cov-2.377844_pt1 | contig 16213 bp, 18 predicted proteins | sample MGYA00242558_ERZ504707 | MGnify/ENA primary metagenome ERZ504707 (study PRJEB26092, sample SAMD00036197) | human gut metagenome | host: Homo sapiens | study: EMG produced TPA metagenomics assembly of...
AGACATTCAAAAACTCTCTGACAACACTTCCTATGGGTGGTGGTAAAGGTGGATCTGACTTCTCTCCACGCGGTAAGTCAAATGCAGAAGTAATGCGTTTCTGCCAGGCGTTTATGTTGGAGTTATGGCGTCATATCGGTCCTGAAACAGACGTTCCAGCCGGAGATATCGGTGTTGGTGGTCGTGAAGTAGGTTTCATGTTCGGTATGTACAAAAAGCTGGCTCACGAATTTACCGGTGTATTGACAGGTAAAGGTCGTGAATTTGGTGGCTCATTGATTCGTCCTGAAGCAACTGGTTACGGAAATATTTATTTCTTGCTGGAAATGCTTAAGACACGTAACATAGATATTAAAGGTAAAACTTGTCTTGTATCAGGTTCAGGTAACGTAGCTCAGTACACAGTAGAAAAACTGATCCAACTGGGAGCAAAAGTTGTTACAATGTCTGATTCAGACGGTTATATTTATGATCCGGACGGTATCGACCGTGAAAAGCTGGATTACATCATGGAACTGAAGAACTTGTACCGTGGCCGTATCCGCGAATACGCTGAAAAGTATGGCTGTAAATATGTAGCAGGTGCTCGTCCATGGAACGAAAAAGCAGATATCGCTCTTCCTTCTGCAACTCAGAATGAAATCAATGGCGATGATGCAAAAGCATTGGTTGCAAACGGTGTAATCGCTGTTTCGGAAGGAGCAAACATGCCTTCTACTCCAGAAGCTATCCGTGTATTCCAGGAAGCTAAAATTCTTTATGCTCCGGGTAAAGCTGCTAATGCTGGTGGTGTTTCTGTTTCTGGTTTGGAAATGACTCAGAATTCTATCAAACTGAGCTGGAGTCAGGAAGAAGTAGACGAAAACTGAAGAGCATCATGAAGAACATTCACGAAGCTTGTGTACAGTATGGTACAGAACCAGACGGTTATATCAACTACGTGAAAGGTGCAAACGTTGCCGGCTTCATGAAAGTTGCCAAAGCTATGATGGCTCAGGGTATTGTATAAACAGATTATCCCTAACATAAAAACAGAAACGGGTGGAATGCAAATAACGTTCCACCCGTTTTTTATATCAGTAAATACTGTTCACAACAACAAAAAATCCTCCTTTATTCATGAAGAACAAGAAGGATTTTGTGAATGTTATCAATCCTTTACTCTTTCAAAGACAAAGAATGAGTATCCCAGTTGTAAACAACAGTATATATCGTATTTGTGTTTATGACTTCTCCTTCATCTTTTCCCCAATCACCATTTAATGTATTCGTTTCTGAATCAGAGTTTGTCAAAGTCAACTGATAACTGAAAGAAACACCTTCAGAATAGGGAAAATAAACAATATCTCCATTGTCTAAAGCTACAGTTCTATCTCCAGCAGTCACTGTAAAATCATATCCCTGTAACCAATCCCCGATCACCTCCGACAGATTTAGGCTTACAGCAAATGTAATCGTAGTAACCTTAACTTTCAATCCAGTAGTTTCTCCCAGTTTTACGACAAAAGGAACTTCCGTATAATAAACAGGCTCGCCTTTCTCATCGTTAGTCCAGCCTTTTTCCACTCCATAATTCGGACTATACACTTTCAACATATAATCATCTGCAGCATCCAATTCGATTTTATTCTGCATTTCTTCAGTAGAAAGTGTGCGAAGCTTCTCACCCCCCTTCCACAATTCAACAGTCCAGATTATATCATCAGTTGAACGCGAAGCGACTTCTGCCACAGTTTGCGATTGGACTTCTATACCAGAAACAGACATATAACCTGCCCCAGATAAAACTTCTTTTTGCTGACAACCAATCAGCAAAGATTCCACACAATATATAAAGTATATTTCGTTTCATGACTTCATCTTTTATTTATCAAATGCCAAGGAAATATCATCTATCTTCAAAATACTTCCCATATGCACAGTCCAATCGCCAATCACTGGATAAGTTATAGTTGTTCCTAAATCAAAATCACTCTGAGAAAGTGAAGTTTTATTCGAGGCCAAAAACTGCACACATATAGAAGTTGCTTTCTCAAAAGGTTCAGTATAATTAAAATCAACTGTGGCGTGTCCATATTCACCATTTTCTTCCGAAGAGGCAGCAGGTTCATACGTTCCAGTTGCAATTTCCCGATCTCCATTCTTTAAAGACACAACAACCTTGAAAGCATCAGAATTATAGGGCTTATATTTATACCAAAAAGACATCGAAGTTGGACGAGAACCAAAATCATGCCCTTGTATAATACCAGAGTCATAAGTTCCAATAAACAAGCTACCTACCATAGCACCACCGACATAAGTACCCGCAGTATTGGCATAGCCATCACCACATCCCGAAAGATTACATCAACGCAGCTTTTGTGCCTCCATGAGCATCTTCTGTATAACTGACACAGGATGCAAAGCAACCTTCATACCAAATTCCAAAAGCATACGTTCCTCCTTGAGCTTTATCGTTGTTTGTTGCCCACCAAGACGAGCTGGCATTACCTTCTGCATAAGGATGGAAAGTGTAATAAGTTTTATCCTTAGAGGGCCATGTACCCGATTTTTTCTTTTCCTCAATATACCATTCTTCCATATCCGAATTCGGTAACTGTTGCGGAGTTTCCAGCACCACATCCACTGGCTCTGTTTCGATACCCTCACGATAAACAGCACGTATCTGATATTGCTTATCCACAGGATAGTCGTCAAACTGTACCAAGCGATCACAGTCTATCCATTGCTCGTCGCCTTTCTTACGATATTGATATTGAATTTTCTGCGAAATCGTTTCGATATCTCCAGTCTTTATATCACAGCTGTCTACACTAAATTCCTTACACCAGAAGTTTCCCGGATTAGTTACGATAGAGAACTCCGGCTTATTACACTTAAGTGTATAAACCCGATTTACTGTTGCATCTTCACTAGCCCAGCGGTTATTGGCCTTCACATCCACTTCTATTGTTGACGTAACAGTTGCTCCCTTATTCGTCATCAGCTGTGGTAATAAAGAAGTAAAATCCAAAACAGCCTCCGTTGCTCCAACTTCCGGTAAGGAAATACCTAATGCATTTTCAATCGCAGACTTATCTTCAGCACTAGACAACAAATATTCTTTTCCTTGTTCCAATCCAGCAAACTTAGTATCTGCCGAATTAAATTTCAACTTCAACTCCTGCAAGGCAGATGAAAGTTTCAAACGAATAGTTGCCGATTTTTTTCTGTTTCAGCGAACGAGAGCTCGTTATTCAGAAAACCATCCGATTCCAATTTCGGCTTAGGCATAAACTCTGAAGGTATCGTTTCAGCAATAGAAACCGTTTCCGTTTCAAGTTTCTCAATAGAAATACCTACTCCCGATGAAATTTCTGAATCATCCAGACCTAATGTAACCTTTACATGAGTCTTTACTGCAATATTTGCAAACTGCTCCTGATCCGGAATATCATATACGACCTCTTTTCCCGTACCAGATAAACGGCCATGGAAAACCAGCTTCACTGACGAACCTGCACGAAAATAAGCACTCTTTCCTGAATCAGCATCCAGATCGACAGACTCACTGCCTACAGATACTGTTACGAAATAGGATTCATACATCTTGTTCAGACTCTCTCTGTTATAAATGACAGACAACAGAGAATTGGCTACAGAGCAAGATATAGAAGCTGAAGTCATTTCTCCTTTTATCACTTCCCGTGCATTCAAACTTCCTACATAATAGGGAGCATCCAATGCAATCACTGGATTATCACCATACGTAGCAGTCAAATCGTACAGGCCTTCCTGTAATAAAACATATTCCTTACAAGTTCCCTTATAGGCAGATTTATCGGTACCACTATATAGAATCTTCAACTGAAACATTTCTGTCAGCGGATCTTCCAACTCAGAAGGAGCTTTACGTGAATATGCTTTATTATCCTCATCAGTCAAGGTAACAAGCAATCCCGTTTTGCCAGATAAATCAGTTTCCTCATTCTCCTGACACCCTCCCAGTAGCATACATAGCAGCAGCGAGCACAAGCCTCCTATCCACTTCATATATTCAATAACTAATTTATTCATAACCTAATTCAAATTCATCTACCACAACGTACTGCCGTCGCCAACCTGTCCGATTACTTTCTTTCCATTCTCATCAAAATCACCGCCATACTTACTGGAAGTAGCAACAATCGCGATTTTCGCAGGTTTCGATTCAGTATTACTATACTTAATATCAAACTCAAATTTCGTATATTCAGTAACAGTCTCTGTACCAATAAACTCACCATAAGCTATTTCCTGTCCGGCATCATCCCATAATCTTAAATAAATATGGCATTGATCTGTTTTCAGATTTCCGGGAACAGTACCAGCGTATGTAACAGGCATTGATTTATATTTATAATACCCACTCAGTTTTGTAGGACGGGCTCCAGAATAAGCACGTCCAAACGACGGACTCGACTCAGGTTTTCCTACATTCGTTTTATAAGTCCCGATAAACAAATTACCGGCAGCAGCACCGACCAATAAAATATCTCCGTACGTATACATTTTGGCAGACTTTCCTTTATAAGCATCACTACCTGTAACAGGTACGGTACTCGACTCCTTATAAATAGTCACTCCCTCATTACCTGTAGCCCAATAAGCCTGTGGATCATCCAGATTATCGGCAACAGGGTTCGGATACCATGTTTTTCCATCTTGTGTCCAAGTTTCGAAATTCATGTTGGGAAGAGTCACAATCGTTTCCGTCTGGAAAGAATATACATCGCCTTCACTACCTCCGGCCAGTGCCCGTACTTCATAATCCGTACCACTCTGCAACCCCGTAAGTTCAGCAGAATAAGAAGTGCTTCCTGTTTCAGTAATAGCCGAATTATCCAATTTCGTCCATTCCTCATTACCTTTCACACGATATTCCACAGAAATATCAGTTCCAGCACGAAAACTTCCACTGATATAAGCCTTAGTAGCCCATGCATTTACTTTTTCTACAGAAGCGGCTACCGATGATTTCTGTACATCCACCGTCCAGTCGCATATATATCTGCCATTACGGTAAGCCTTAAACACACGTGGACGAGTAAAATCCGTTACTGTTGCCGGATCTGGATCTAATACTGTTTTTGAGCCCTCCAGATTTAATTTTTTAATCTTGATATTCCGGTAATCAGCATCTTCCGTGACATAAATAATAGCAACATGATTATATAAGTCCAATGAAGGAGCAGTACCCGACTGATTCTCCACCTCAATCACACGTTCAATTTCTTGCTTTACAGTCACCCTCCACTGATAATCCTGATAAGTTTTCAACAAGATTCTAACTGGATTCGTAAAATCAATAGCCGTATTGGCATTAGCAGGAAGTTCTGACAGCGAACTAAAACTGAAATTAGGAAAACCATTCGGTTTAATACATGCTGCAACATCCGGATAGATTGAAGCTTCCGTATTGGCAATCAGTTTCGTAACAGGTAAACTGTCAATAAAAGCATCCTCCCCTATAGTAAGCTCAATAGTACGAGCCTGATTATTGAACACAGCCTCCCCTTGCATTCCTTCCACCTGAAATTCCTGAATTACTCCCTCAATATAAGGGTAAGGAATATCATTTTCTATACACGAAGACATGTTCAGCAATAAAAGAAAAGCAAAGCTATATTTCAAAGCCTTCATTATCATAATCCATCAGTTAAAAATAGGTACAGATACCTATATTTATCGAAAATATATTAATCTTAAAATCAGCCGAGCTCTGACGGTACGAACCATGTTCTACCTGATTGGTAGTCTGTTCAATCCACTTGAAGTCCAGACCAACGACATTAATCGACACCTCGACTGCCATATTGTTCGTAACGAAAGCCGTCAAGCCCGGCGCCGCACCAATCTGTAAACGATGAGAGGTCTGATTAGGTACCCGTAGCTTTCTCATCCGACCCGGACAACGTTTTTCCCTGACCATATCCATACGTCAGACGAAGCTCATTGAAAAAGCCAAAAACTTTACTGTTTCCCAGCCCCATATATGTGCGTAAAAATCCGGCAGCAGTATATTCATGCTCCAGATATTTATAATCGCTGATATCGAATGTCAGGTCATCTCCCAAATCCAGATTAATACTACCTATATCCGCATAGGTACGGTTATAATTCAAACGCACACCGGCAGCCATATTATCACGGAAAAAATATCCGGCATATGGACTTACCTTAAAGGTATACCCTTCACCGTTTACATCATCCAATATCAGAAGCTTATAATTATCACCGGTCAATTCTGTATAAGAGAATGTGACACCTCCCATCCACGATCCTTTCGGAACAAATAAGGAGGGCTTTATATTACGATCATAACCTTTTCGTGCGTAGACCGAAGTTACGCACAAAAAAGGTTAATAATAAAATGAAATATTTCTTCATGCAAACATTAATAGTATGACAATTCAAAATCATCTACCCAAAGGTACTGCCGGCTCCAATCTGACCAACTACTTTCTTACCACTAAAATTACCACCATAACGACTGGAAGTAGCAACGATTGTTAACTTAGCAGGACGTTTCTGAGTATTACTATAATTAATAGTAACTTCAAACGGAGTATATGTACCAACAGATTCAGAACTCACGAACTCACCAAAACCTATTTCTGCCCCACTTGCATCCCATAAGCGAATATAAATATTACATTCATCAGTTGTAAGTGTACCTGGTTGAGAACCATAATTGATTGCACAAGAAGTATATTTATAATAACCTGAAAGTTTTACAGGACGAGCCCCTGCATAATCACGACCAAAATTTACACTCGTTGATGGATTCGTCATATTGGTTTTGTAAGTTCCAATAAACAAATTACCAGCAGCAGCTCCAACCAGCATTACACCATCAACAGTAGTCATCTTAGCAGCTTTTCCGCTATGCGCTTCACTCCCCTCAACAGGAACAGTTGTAGCATCCTTGATAAGAGTCACTCCAGAATTACCGGTAGCCCAATAACTATCTGAAGCATCAGCATTGGCATACCAGTTCTTTCCGTTCTGACTCCAAGTATCAAAGTTCAGATTCGGAATTTCCACATACGATTCTGTAGTAAACGTACAAGTTTCGCCTGTTTTATCTCCACATACAATATAATATTCGTACTCCGTACCGAAATCTAGCGGGGCAACCTTTACAGAGTAGTTCTTAGTGCCTTCTTCCTGAACAGCTTCAATTGTAGTCCATTCAGCATCGGCTTTCTTCTTGTAACGGAACTGTACCGGAGAAGTAATTTCCGCTAAATTACAAGAACCCGACAAATAAGCAAACTGTCCCCAAACCTTAGAAGCATCGTTCTTAATATCGCTGGTTACCATATCAGCACTTTCCTGCTTGGTAGGTACTTTTACTGTTACGTCGTACTGATGAATAGTCTGGTCTACAGATATATCGAATCCGGCATTACCTTCCGTAATATCCAGATTTACTTTATAGTGATAAGCAGCTTCCGCTTTCGAAGTGATTTCCTGAGAGAAAGACTTTCCATTACCGAAATCAACTTTTACAGTCAAAGGCTGACCAGCTTTTACATAAGCAGCACGTGCTTCATCTTCTACAAATGGAATGCTCAGCGCATCAGCACCTTCTATATAACATGTATAACCAGCAAAAGTAGATTTAAAAGTTTCCGAACAATTTACAGAAACCATTGTCTGAGCCAGTTTACAAGCTACCTTCACACTTTTTGCCTTATTAGCCTCAATAAGCACACTGCTTTGTCCTTCATAATATGGCAATGCATCAAACCCTTGAGTTTCCACAACCTTATCGGCTGAGTATGCTTGATGGTATAAGTTGCTACTCGCAGTAATACATCATCCAAGTTTCTCCAGTCATCGGCATGCTGTACAACAGTATTCGATTCATCCAATATATCAACAGCTATTGCTTCCGATTCGGTTATATCGGCACGAGTAGTTACACTCTTATTGATATCAACAGCAGACAGCTGGAGATAGCCATATCCTTTGGTCTCATCTATTTCTGACTGACAGGAAGAAATCAATCCTGCCAAAAGAAATAAACTAGTAACTAATATATTTGTTTTCATTTACCTCTATGTTTTATTATTATCCTTTTAAAGCAGGATTATTATTCTGTTACATTCACGGTTAAAGCTCCCTCCTTAGTTTCGTTACCATCAGAAATGGTCAAATTAAACACATGAGAACCTGTAAGATTACTTGCAGGTAACATCCCTACTAATGAAGTTACCTCAAATTTATAAGATGTTAATGTTCCAGCATGCAACTGGGTATAAACTTTTTCTGATATTAATCCTAAGTTAAGTAAATTATCCTTAGCAGTAGGTCTTTCTTCTAAATTACATAAATCAAAAGGTTCCGCCAGGTCCAAACCCTCCAATAAAACAGGAAACTCTTTATTATCACTGCTTATTGAAACAACTAATGACTTAATGCCTTTCTCCGATGCCATATCGACTTTAACCGTAGGAACTTCTCCTGTAAGAGTCAAATCATATATCTTTGGGATACCTGTAACAGACAAAGTTCCGGTAGTCGGTTCTTCCGGTTCTTCACCACCACCTTCACCCGGGTTTTCCGGACCTTCATAAATAATATTACCTACAGGGATTTTAATTGTTTCACCCACTTCAGTGAATGTCAGGTCAACTATAATACCGATAGAAATATAAGAATCTGTAGAACCGTCTTCTGTCAGTTGAATATTAAAAGAATCTCCACCAGCCAAATAAGATTCGCTACCCTCTGCATCAGAAGGCTTCTGAATAGTTACTTTCAATTCAATAAAATTACCTTCTACAGAAGTTGCCTTGATAGAAGCATTCAGGCTGTTCTGGCGTTCAGGAACCTGAAATAATATTTCTTACCAAGAGAACTCTTATCGAATATTCGGGTGGCACCATCTCTATTATCAACTATTACTGAATAATCATCTTTAAAAGCTTCTTCAAACGAGCTTGTCAAACCTATTGATACTTCAACACATGCCAACTTACAAGTCAGATCAACATTTGTAGCAATACCCTTCTTTACAGAGAAAGTCTGTTCCCCTTTAAAATAAGGACGCTCGGATACTGTTACATTTTCACCTTCGTAATTGTAAGCAGTTACAGCATAGCTTCCTTCACCCAAAGGAAGAACTACCTTACCGTTTTCGTTCTTCAATTCACTGACTTTACCTCTGGCTGCTTCTTCCTGAGTTTCAGTATTCGTAACAACCAGTGTATAATTGTCTACATTTACATCTTCTTCATTAAAACTTCCGGTAGTAGTTCCGCCGTCTACAGTTTCTCCGGCACGACTTATTGTTACTCCGTTATAAATAGATGCCAGGTCAAGCTCCAGTGTACCGGCATTTTCTCCGGCTCCTCCTTTACCCAAAAGTTCGTCACGCATTTCGCAAGATGACAAACTTACAATAAGGCCTAAAAGCCATATTAAACTCTTATATTTTTTCATTTTATTCGTATTTTATCTTAATTTGGAATGTAATCACCCGGGATATTAACAGTAACATCTTCTTCTGTTACCCCACCATCAACAGTAATAGTCAAGCCCAGCTTACCTCCTGCAATAGCTGTTTTATTCGGCTTGATAGTCAAAGTATAAGAATAGCAAGGTTTCAAATCGATTACCTTAGAAGTATCGAAACCATCAACAGATACAGGTTCACCATTTTTATCGATTAAAGAGAAGGACAAAGTAGCATTTGTACCTTCATCACCGGTTTTCAGATAAAGCTGCTGACCTTCATTCGACTTGTTCATAGTCCAAGCCTCATCCATATAGTCGGTCTTTACAGTAACGGTACAATCCTGGAAGTAATCTTCGAATGCATCGTTATCACCATTTCCTTTATAAACCAAAGTAATTCTGGCATTGGCAGGTTTACAAAGAATAGAAACAGTTTTTTTATCACCTTGAGATACCGTAAATGTCTGACTACCCTTTACGTACAGTTTGTCGTAACCAGCAGCAACATCCTCTCCATAATAAGCGGTCAGTGTATAAGAAACACCAAAATCAACTTTCTGTTCTACATCCAAATCTCCATAAAGCTGATCTGTATAAACAGGTTCTTCTCCTTTATATAGAGATACCTTATAATTGTTTACGTTACGGTAAGCGCTCTCATCTACAGCGCGACTATAAGACAGATTGGTCGACAAATCAACATGATACTGCCTTGCCCTGAAACACTCTCTTTTCCTTCTTCACCCGAGCAACTGCCTAAAAAAGCCAGTAACATTACAGAAGAAAGAACTTTTAAATAGTTTTTCATTTTCATTCAATTAGTAATTTTATTTTTTCGGGGCACAAAGTAATAGAATTTTCAGCTTATCGAAAAGGTCTGTTTTTTTTATTTTTGTTCTATTTTTTATCTTTCCATACTTATACCATATCATAAAGTATCGAAACTCATATATTTTACTAATATTGTTTTAGTCTATTTTTCATAAATACAGTATAAAAATTAAATGGAATTAGCTTCCAGCCTGCTTTTTTTGTTGTATATTTGCCACGTCAACGATAATTAAAAAGAAACATGAATTTTAAAAACATTTTAATCGGAATCACCTTATCCTTATCCACAATATCCTGCATTCAGGATGAAGCATTAAATGTAGAAGCGGCAATAGACGGATGCAGTGGAGCAAATATCCAATTAATAAACATCAATGAAATAAGCAGAGAAATCGAGATCTTCGTTTTCGAAGGCTCTAATATAGCAGCTCAGGAATTGAATTTCACTCTCCCTGACGGGGCTACCATCAGTCCAGACCAATCTCAAAGCAAGGACAATCCACCTTACTACGATTTCAGCACTGAAAAAGAGCGTACCTTCACTGTCACATCCGAAGATGGAAGTAACAAGGCAACTTACACAGTTAATCTATACACAATAGAGCTGCCTTTAAAATATTCATTCGAAAACTTAAGAGAAATCAATCCATATCATGTATTATACCTGACTGATGTAAATGGTATCATGCAATGGGCAAGTGGTAATCAGGGATATAATTTATGCGGCATGGCAACCAATGCCATACAATATCCGACATCACAGGCTGACGGAGGAGTAGAAGGCAAATGTGTAAAACTAGTTACTCAGTCAACAGGAACCTTCGGTATGAATACCAATCCTAAAATGCCGATTGCAGCCGGAAATCTCTTTATCGGCTCTTTCAACATGACTTATGCTATCATTGCTCCACGACAAGCAACTCAGTTCGGCTTCCCCTTCACACGGAAACCTCTGAAAATGTCGGGATACTACAAATATAAACCGGGAGCAACATTGACAGACCAGAACGGAAATGTCATTTCAGGAAAAACCGATACCGGTGATATCTATGCCGTGCTTTATGAAGCACCCAACAGTGACTTCTCGCTGGATGGTGACTTATTTACGGAAGGCAACGAGAAGGCAAAGAACATTGTTTCAATGGCACGTATAGACAAAACAGAAGCAACCGACCAGTGGACCAGATTTGATCTGGACTTCAAGCTCCAAAATGGTAAAACCATTAATGAAGATAATCTGAAAGCTGGTAAATATAAACTTGCCATTGTCTTCTCTTCCAGCATTCAGGGAGCCTATTTCGAAGGGGCTATAGGAAGTGAGCTTTGCATTGACGAAGTAGAAATAACTTGTGAATAATACAATTCAATCATCTAGATATTCGAAACAGGAATATGAAAAATATATAATTTATATTAGCCTGCGGCACTTACCGCAGGAGCAAATTTGTTACATGCACAGTCTACCGAACATAAAGGTTTGCTATGGTCATCCCTACATGGACTGGATTACGAATTCAAGGCAGGAGTAAATATCGGAGGAACTTCACCGCTTCCTCTTCCAAAAGAGATCAGAAGTTTGGACAGTTACTCACCGGGACTTGCCATAACAATTGAAGGAAACGCAACAAAATGGGTTGATGCTGCCCAGAAATGGGGAATAAGTCTTGGAGTAAGACTTGACAGCAAAGACATGACCACACGTGCTACAGTAAAAAATTACGGAATGGCTATCTTCAACGAGGTAGGCGGAAAAGTAGAAGGACTCTGGACCGGAGGTGTCAAAACCAAAGTCAAGATGTCGTATATCACTATTCCATTGTTGGCAAACTATAAAATCAATAACCGCTGGAAAGTTGTAGCCGGCCCTTATTTCTCATACATGATGGATGGAGATTTTTCAGGAGAAGTTTATGAAGGACATTTGCGCACTCCCGATGCAACGGGAAGCCGCATTGATTTTGAAGGTGACAACTCAGCTGCATATGACTTTTCTGATGAATTACGTCGTTTCCAATGGGGTATTCAGGCTGGAGGAAGTTGGAAAGCTTACAAACACCTCACTGTACACGCCGATTTGACATGGGGACTCAATGACATATTCAAGAAAGACTTCAATACTATTTCTTTTGCCATGTACCCCATTTATCTGAATTTCGGATTTGGCTACGAGTTTTAACCTCGCATAATGGAAATGCATATTTTTCAAGCCTCTCATCAAGTTTTCAGCTATTGAAGAAAACGTGAGGGCAAACCAAAGATCAGGCTCTTCCCAAAAGAGTTTATTACATTAAGAATCAACCACTTTACTTACTATAAAAAAGGCTCTGTCATTCTCCCAAATACGATTGATAGAGCCTTTTTAGTTTATATCAGATATCTATATTTTAGGAATCACTGCATACTAAAAAAACATGAGCATAAATTCAAGAAAACTTGCCCAAGAATTGGATAAAACATCAGCATGTTTTTTTATAATTTGTACAAATTCTTTTTGTACAAAAAAGTTATATATTCTATCAGATAAATACATAAAAAAATAAAAAGAACAAGTATCAAAACATAACACTGATACTCGTCTTTTATTTTATAAAAACAAGAATTAATCTCTATTTCATTCAGCGACCAATTCAAAGTCGTCTACAATCAGCGTACTTCCCGGAGCTCCCCAAAATTTATCACCATCTTTACTAGCAGAACAGATAATAGCCATACGATATTTTGTATCAGCATTGTATTCTTTCTTCCAGTCAAGAGTCAAATTAAATTCTTTCCATTCTGTCTGTTCACCACCAGTCAACTGCGCAATAGCAGCAACACGACTAGAAGTATAAATATTCTTTTCAGTATCAGCAACTCCTGTTAAACAATCTGACCAATTCTTTGTATCATACTCCTCAGTTTCATACAAAACAACACTAATCATAAATTCATCAGTTTTTGTTTTGTCCAAAACAGCCTCATGACAATGCTGATCGTATGGTTGTTCATTTACCACGTAAAAGTCCGGTCCCGGAGTATACTTATACCAGCCTTTCAATGAAACTGGTTTTGCAGAATAGGGAATACCAAACTTAGTACTATTCAATGTATTAAATATATCTGTAATAAAAGTACCCAAGAACAAAGATCCGGTTGTAACTTTAGGTGCTTTAGCAAAATACATATCTTTTCCTTTAGTATCAACAGAAGTTATTAAAGCAGCTTTCTCACCAGAATGTGCATCATTGGTAGCTTCAACAGCATAATGATCTGCCAGTTCCATTCCCTTTAGCATCTGAACTCCAGCATTACTTGAACACCATCCATCCGGATTATAGAAAGTCATATCAGGTTCCTGACCTTCTACACCAGCAACCCAAGTTTCAAAACCATAAACTGTAACCTGAGAAGAAACAGAAGCCACATATTCTGCAGTTGAACCGTTTTCAGCAGTAACTATGTAAGTTACAGTCTTACCATTCGAAAAGTCTCCAACTTCACCACTTGCAGGAGTAACCGTTGCTTTTTCAGAAACTTCAATAGTCGGAACTAAAGCAGCCAGTTCTTCTGCTGTAGCTTCTGAATTTACAGTAAATTTAATAGTCTTAGACGTTTCATCGATAACAGGTTCTCCCATTACTACAGCATTAGCAGCTGCAACTTCTTTGTCGAAAACAAAAGAAAGGATCTTAGCTTCACTGCTTTCTGTACCAGAAAGTTTAGTACCAGAATAAGCTACTTTTACAGTATAAGGTACTGGAGATCCCATCAGTTTGACATCATCTATATCCAAATCGAGTGTAAGAGTTTTATCTTCAAAAACTCCATTTGCTTTGATTCCAGCAGACAGCAGCCCTGTTACGTCCATCGAAGAAGTTGCTGTAAAAGTATATTTACCATTTCCAGCATCAGTCAACTGGCAACCACTTACTTCAATATCACCTAGTTGCATTCCACTGAAAGAAAAGTTACTGATTTTTAAATCTACAGTATTTTCTCCAGCATTAGTCACAGAAACAAGCTGAGCAGGAACATTACCAGCAGGAACATCTCCAGTTTCCATTTTCAACGTAACATTCAATGCTCCTTTATAATTACCTGCAACATTAGCACTGACCGGTACTGTTACAGCAGGTTCATCATTATCACTACAAGAAGTGAACAAGCTCACTGTACACAATACAGCAAACAAGTAAAAAAACAAATTCTTTTTCATTTGATACCTTAAAATTTTATTTTTATTAATCGATGCAAAGTAATAACCTTTCAGACGAACTGACAAGGTCTAATTTTATTATTTTTGTTCTATTTTTAATATCACATTGATAGCTCACATGTAAATCATTAATTTATAAAGTAAAACAGATTATTTAGTCTGCTTATGAATAGTCTATATTTCAAAAAACATATAACTTTGTAGAAAGTTTTAAACGATGGAAAAAGAATTACCCAAAATAGATTTACCGGAAGAATGGATTGTAGGAACAGGCATAAGCAAGGAACTTTTAAGCTTATACACCAATTTTCCCTGCCGGATAAAATCGGAAATTTTCGTTCTGTGTATGAGCGGTGAGGTAGAAGCATCGGTCAACCTGAACCGTATAATTGTACGCGCCAACGATTTTGTGACAATCATGCCCGGAACAATTCTTCAGATACATAGTGTAAAAGGAGAAATGGAGCTATACTTCGGAGGGTTTTCATCGAAATATGTAGAACAGGCTAACTTAAACCGTTCTACAATGAATACTTTATACATCACTTTAGGACGCCCGCTCATTACCCTCCGTCAGGAAGGTGCTGCACTGCTGAAAGATTATCTCTGTTTTTGATAAAGCTGTATGAATTCTTTAACGAGAATACCCGAAGTTCATAACTCCACACCTCTATAATAATATACATATAGGTATAGCAGCCATGTACAGCAACCGGGCAAATGAAAACAAAAGTAATTTGTCGAAGAGCGAAATATTATGCAAAAACTTCACTCAGCTGGTCATGCAGAATTACAATAAAACACGTAATGTAGCATGGTATGCCGAAAAGTTAGGAATAACTCAAACACACCTCTGCACTACGGTAAAACAGGCAACGGGAAATACCTGCATGGAAATTATTTCGCGCATGGTTATCATGGATGCAAAGTCGCAACTAAAATCAACAAATCTTTCGATTCAGGAGATTTCAGACTCGCTCAACTTTGCTAACATGTCCTTTTTCGGAAAATATTTTAAAAGATATGTGGGGATGAGCCCGCTGGATTACCGGAATAACGGATAAAATCAAGTAAACTTCTAACTCATTTAATATAAGAAGGGACATTCAGTAAATAGTATAAATTAGCCAACTAATTCATACACAAAGTGTTGCAAATTAGTTGGCTTTTGTATCTTTAGGTATTCCCCCGAAAATAAGGTTTGACGGCCAAAACAGGGGAAATCCTCCAACAAAGATATGGCTAAGATACAAAATATTTCGGATATTCACCCTACCTTGGGTTTTACAGAATTTGATATTCTGGAAAAATATCGCAAGAGTTTTAATGAGAGTGAACTGGGCAGGCTTCATTCAGTGTTTCCTTTTGAAGTTATGGCAAAAAACATGGGGCTGTCTGAAAATCGTCGGCCGCAGGAACATATTCAGTCCTTCCGCAAAGATTGCCATTATGGTCCTAAAAGCCTATACCGGACTCTCTGACAGACATCTTGTGGAACATCTTAACGGCAACCTACATTACTGTGGATTTTTTTCGGAATACATACGGCAAATGCCGTACTGATGATAGACAAAATCAGGACCAAGAACAGCTAAAACAGCATGACATGATTTTCATAACCAGAATCTGAAGAGGGCATCAGACTTCTTCCGGAGAGCCAATGTCTTAACGGTTAGAATCAAGAGAGAAAATACAAGA
>ENA-OQHA01000666-OQHA01000666.1-human-gut-metagenome-genome-assembly--contig:-NODE-666-length-16209-cov-4.637918_pt1 | contig 16209 bp, 17 predicted proteins | sample MGYA00242558_ERZ504707 | MGnify/ENA primary metagenome ERZ504707 (study PRJEB26092, sample SAMD00036197) | human gut metagenome | host: Homo sapiens | study: EMG produced TPA metagenomics assembly of...
ATCAATGGAAAAATACTTAGTATCACAATTCAATCAATACAATGAAAAATTTATGAATAGAATTCACAAAGGTTTTGGTTTAGTTGGTCGTGATCAATGGTTTCCAAATTAATAGATAACAACTAACTTTATCTACTGAAAACTTAATTTACAGGAAATAAGAATTTACACAAGATTCTTGACACTATCTCATTATCATGCATAGCTTTATCACAATTTTAAAGAAAGGAAAAGTATAATTTATTTATATCGATTAAATCTATATGAAAACATTAAAAAAACTAACTGCTCTTATTATTGCCTTTTCTCTCGCTTTACTTTCATCAGTTCCAGCATTCGCACAAGAATTACAAACTCACTCTTCTTAAAAAAAATCTTTTGTTAACTTGAACATCAATTCTGAAACAGCAGAAAAGTTAGCGAAAAAGATTGAAGATGGTAAACAGCTAGATAGTATGAATCCTAAATACAATTACATTAAACCATCTAAAATAATCAGAGATGATGGATATTATTACGAAAGAACAGAATATCCAGATGGTTCTGTAACGTTGTTAGAGTAAGTTCAGGTACATTTAATGGTAAAATTTCTGGTGGTGATTACAATTCTGGTACTTATTGGTATACATGGAATAATGCGAGAGTATTTGCTACATGGGGTGCTGTAACTATGAGTTATAGAGCAAACTTTGAGGGAGGAAAAGGATTTGGCAAAATCCATAAAGTTTATAACGATTCTGTTACAACAATTGGTGGCACATTTAAGAATAAGAGTCTTAAAATAAACAGAGCAAATGCCACACAATCAGCATCAGCTAAAGCTTCACTATATATATACTTTTCAGGTTATCAAGACACAATGGCATCAGATGTTAGACTATGGCTATATGTTCCGTATAATGGAGCAGAGTATGCAACAATTTCTACATTAGCTTAGTGTAGGTGAATAATTATGAATGTTTCTCAAGTACTTTATGGTAATTTATTAATCAAGGTTCTACCATTATTAGTAGTATCACTGTTACTTACATTCCTATTAGTCAAAGCCAAAATATCTAAGATTTTCTATCTACTCATAGTCATAGAAGTAATCGCAATATTTGCTATCAACTATAGCACTATTTCTATGTCAATGATGTTATATGAGCAAACTAAAGCTTTCAGTGTACTCTCTAATATTGCTATCCTTGTTGGTATATATTTAATAATTCCTATCCTCTCAATCATCCTCTATAGGGTATTAAGAAAAAGAGTATAAGTGGAGCCCATATTAAGGACACTAAATAAAAAAGCACATAAATAGAAATGAAAATATCCTCTAGGTGTAATAAACCAGGAGGATATTTTTACGTACTATGTTTTTAATGAACTTTTTCCAATTCACTACTTGTTTTAGATCCAGTTTGATATAATATCTTTGTTATCGTCCTCCTTAAAAGGGGGGGTGATGCAGTTTGATTCTTGAATTTTTAATAACCGTCATGGCGGGTGTTCTCACATACTACATCTGCAAATGGTTAGACGAATTTTTCAAACGATAACTAGCCTAGTGTTAAACCACTATAAAAGTTAGAAAAGGTAAGGATCTGCCAATCCTTACCTTTTCGTTTGATGCAGTTTGATTTCTGAATTCATATGAATTCTAACACTTAACCACTTCATAGTCAAGTCGTTACTGCATAGAAACCACAGGAGCAGTTTACTTATTTCGCTTCATATATTTGGTCTAAAAAAGGACTCATAATGAGTCCTCTACATTAACAATCATACTGAGTGAATACGTCACTAACTGGTAAATCGTTTTCGATGTTTTCAATTGTATGTGCAAGTAATCCTGCAACAGATACAGAAACAAGTTTATCAAATTTCTTTTCTTGTGGAATTTCGATAGTGTTAGTAATAACAACTTCTTTTGCAGCACAAGTAGATAATCTTTCAATAGCAGGTCCAGAAAGTACACCATGAGTACATGCAATATATACATCCTTAGCACCTTTCTGTTTTAACATATCAACACCAGCTGTAATAGTACCAGCTGTATCGATCATATCGTCAACTAAGATACAGTTCTTACCTTCAACATTACCGATGATACCCATAACTTCAGCAACGTTTGGTTTAGGTCTTCTCTTATCGATGATAGCGATAGGGCAGTCAAATGCTTCAGACATCTTACGAGCTCTAGTAGCTCCTCCGTGGTCAGGAGATACAACACATAAATCCTGAACCTTCTTTTTACGGAAGTATTTGATTAATAGTGGTAAAGCCTGCATTTCATCAACTGGAATATCAAAGAATCCCTGGATCTGAGCTGCATGTAAGTCAACAGTTACAACACGGTTAACACCAGCTGTAGTTAATAAGTCTGCAACTAACTTAGAAGTGATTGGCTGTCTAGGTTTAGCTTTACGATCCTGTCTAGCATATCCGAAATATGGAATAACTGCAGTAATTTCACGAGCAGAAGCACGTTTTAAAGCATCAGTTAATACTAAGATTTCCATTAAGTTTTCAGTTACTGGATTAGAAGTAGACTGAACAATGAATACGTCCTTACCACGAACAGATTCACCGATTTCACATAAGATTTCACCATCTGCGAAGTGATGAACTTTGCAGTCTCCAACCTTAGTACCTAAAATGCTTGCGATATCCTGAGCTAATTTCTTGCTTGAAGATAAAGAAAATACTGTAATTTTGTTTTTCATATGTGTCCCCTTTTTTTATTTCTTGTTTCTTTCGTTATAAATCTTCATACGTTTTTCTTCTAAAACTTTTGCATAACCAGGTTTGTTCACCTGTCTAGCACGTGCGATAGACATTGCGCCATCTTCTACAGTTTCTGTTACAGTAGATCCAGCTGCAACAAATGCGCCTTCACCAACAGTCACTGGTGCAACGAGATTTGAATTACATCCAATAAATGCATTGTTTCCAATAACAGTCATTGACTTATTCTTACCGTCATAATTGCTTGTGATAGTACCACAACCAATATTAACGCCATCGCCTACTTTAGCATCACCGATATAAGTAAGATGAGCAGACTTGCTTCCCTTACCAAAATCAGCTTTCTTCATTTCCACAAAGTTACCAATGTGTACATTCTCTCTAATATGACAATTAGTTCTTAGTCTTGCATAAGGACCAATATCAGTACCGCTTTCTACAATAGAATCGCTTAATACTGAGAACTTGATTTCCACATTATCCTTAATATCTACATCTGTAAATTCACAATAAGGACCAATATGACAGTGTGCCCCTATAGTAGTATGTCCCTTGATAATACAACCTGGTTCAATGATTGTATCTTTACCAATCACAACATCAGTACCAATATATGTGTTATCAGTATCTACAATAGTTACACCATTTAATAACCAGTTCTTATTTACTCTCTTCTGAAGTAACTTAGTTGCTTCAGCAAGCTGAACACGGTCATTAATGCCACCTACTTCACTGAAATCCTGAATCTTATAGCCATCAACCTTCTTGCCTTCTTCATTCATGATTCCAATTAAATCTGTAATATAATACTCACCCTGAGCATTGTTGTTTGTTACTTTCTTTAAAGCTTCAAACATTGATTTGTTATCAAAACAGTATTCACCTACGTTCATCTCAGTGATATCCATCTGAGATTCCTGTAAGTCTTTGAATTCTACAATTCCTGTTACCTGGCCATCTTCCTTGATAATACGACCAAATGGAAGTGACAAGTCACAATCACATGTCATCACAGTACCACTATTCTTACCATTCATATGATAATCAATAAGTCCCTGTAATGTTTCCGCAGTAATTAAAGGTGCATCTCCATTTAATACAAGAGTCATACCTTCTTTATCTCCTAGAACACTTTCTGCCATCATGACAGCATGTCCAGAGCCTTTCTGCTCTTCCTGTAAGACAGTAGTGACGTCGTTATCTAACAAAGCCTTGACCTGGTCAGCCCCATGTCCAACAACAACGACTGTTTCTGCGATATCTAACTTCTTTAATTCATCCACCACATGATTGATCATTGGTTTATATAAAACTTCATGAACAACCTTAGGTGCATCTGATTTCATACGAGTGCCTTTACCCGCTGCTAAGACAACTGCATAAACTTTCATCGACATATCTCCTTTTTTCCCCTACATTCTAGCAAAATTCAATTCAAAATAAAAGAGAAAAGGCGCAAGTTATCCCTTTTTCCTTTTCTCTGGATAGTAAATCTGTGTTTTTACTGCAAAACTATATTTCTTTTTAAAATATGGAAGCACTTTATCAATTAATTCAGAATCTTGAGTCATACCAAAAACAGATGAACCACTACCTGACATAAGAGCACCATCAAAACCAAAGTTCATCATATCATCCTTAATAGACTGAATATCCTGTACCATCTTAATAGAGGGCGCTTCTAAAGTATTACCTAAACAATCTACAACACCCTGATAATCATTCTTTTCAATTGCATGCTTCATTAAGTCAATATCTGGATGAACAGCTGTTTCGATATCTAAATCATCAAAACATTTCTTTGTAGAAACACCTTTCTTAGGTTTTACAATCAATAAATGACAATTAAAACGTGAACGATCAATAAAATGTAGATTTTCACCAATACCACCTACAACCGCAATACGATTCCATACACAAAATGGAATATCTGCACCAATCTCTTTACCCATTTCACACATATCCTGATAAGACATACGTAAATGGAATAAGCTGTTCATTGCACGGAAGATAGCTGCACCATCGGCACTTCCTCCACCCATTCCAGCTTGTGAAGGAATATGCTTATAACAGTGGATTCTTACACCACTTTGGATATCAAACTTCTTGATTAATGCATCAGCCACCTTATACATGATGTTACGTTCATCAGTAGGTACACGGTAAGTGTTTGTAGTAATTTCTATACCTTTTTCAATAGGATCAATAAGAATTAAGTCATGAAGACCAATAGGAGCCATAATCATATTTAATTCATGATATCCATCTTCTCTTTCACTTACTACATCTAATGCAAGGTTTATTTTCGCATAAGCACGAATCTTCATAGTGTATGACTCCTTTCTAGTATTCTTATATAGTCATCAATGTTTAATTCCTCAGCACGTTTATTGGCAGGAATACCACATGATTCTAATAATTCTTTTGTCTGATCATGATATAAAGGCTTTAAGTTATTATAGAGTGTTTTTCTTTTTGCAGTATAACTTGCTTCAATCAGATCAATCAATTCCTGTGATATAACACGTTCTTTATGAATAGAAATAACAGCACTATCTACATGAGGTGCTGGCATAAATACATGTCTAGGCACATTCAATTCATATTGAACATCTCCTACATAATCAATCATCATCTTTAAAGGACTCTTTTCTTCAGAACAGAGCTTTAGTGCAACTTCCTTTTGTACCATAGCGACTAAACGATTAATAGGTGTAGAAGAAGACACAATCTTTGTGATGATTTTAGATGTAATATAATAGGGAAGATTTGTGACAACACAGATATCCTTATAGTCCTTTAGTTTATTACATGCTTCTTCTAAATCAGCTTTCATGAAGTCCTGGAAGATGATTTCTACATTATCACGTCCTTCTAAAGAGAATGATAATACTTCTTTTAAACGTTCATCTATTTCAAAACATAATACTTTACCAGCTTTAATAGAGAGCTGTTCTGTAAGAGCGCCTATACCAGGTCCTATTTCAATAACTGCTGTCTCCTTATCCAGCGAAGCATGATCTGCGATACTTTGAATAATACCTGGATCTACTAAGAAGTTCTGTCCATATTTCTTAGAAGGCTTTAAGTTAAATGTATTTAATATAAATTCTGTATTTGATTTTTTTGCGATATTTTCCATATCATTTATTATATAGGATATGTAAAGAAAAGACCATTGAGTTCCCTGAAAAATTCTTTTATAATGGTCAAAAAGGTGATGTATATGGATAGAAAAACAAAAATAATGGAAATAATAAGTAGTAGTGATAAACCTGTTTCAGCAAGTAAAATTGCGAAAGAATTAGGTGTTTCTAGGCAGATTATTGTAGGAGATGTTGCATTACTAAGAGCATCGGGAGAAGATATTACTGCTACACCTAGAGGATATATATTAGATACAAATAGGAGTAATCATTATACGATTGCAGTAAAGCATAATAACGATCAATTAGAAGAAGAATTAAATACTATTGTAGATTTAGGTGGTAAGGTTGAAGATGTAATAGTAGAACATCCTCTTTATGGAGAAATCAAAGGAAATCTACATATATATTCACGTTATGATGTCTCTAAGTTTATGTCTGCAGTTAAGGATAATGATATTGCGCCTCTTTCTCTATTAACAGATGGTGTTCACTTACATACAATCACAGCACCTGATGAAGAAACATTAGAACGTATTAAAGAAGCATTGGATGAAAAGCACATACTATTAAAATAAGGCTGTGGTGAACAGCCTTTTTAATTATATCGAGAAGAAGTTTTTGATTTCATCTTTAAAGAAATAGATGAATAATAATGTATTTCCAATAAATGGTAAAACTAACTTAAAACATAATATTGTAGGTAGTGAAGAAATTGAATATACATAAAAAAGGGTCAGCAGATAATGTCTACTGACTCTTTAATGCTTTAAGTACTTCTTCTTTTGTAATACCCATCATATTCAATCTCTTAAATAATGCTTTCGCATTACCATAACCTAAATGAAAGGCATCATAGACCTGTAGTCTTCTCTTCTTATTTCCTAATACATCTAGATCAATAAATTCATCCCATGAAATAGATTCTTTAGCGTCACTAAATGTGACTGCATTCTCTAATGCTTCAATAATTGCATCATGTCTTGCTTCCGCAATACCAAGCTTCTTCACACCCTTGGCATCTTTTTTTGCGACAAAGGCATGCTTTGCATTAGGAACAGCCTGAATGACTTTATTTCTAATCTGTGTACCAGGATAATCAGGGTCTGTTAAGACAATGACACCACGTGTCTTGGCAGCAGTTTTAATGAGAGATAGAATATCTTCGTTGATTCCTGACCCAGATGTTTCAATTGTATCTACATCAAATAACTGTTTAAGTGTTGCTGTATCTGTTTTACCTTCTACTACAACAACTTCTTTAATCTTTCTCACAATAGTCTCCTAACTCAGCAAGTCAATCATACGTTCTATTGTACGCTTGACATCTCCCTGATCATAATAATAATCGAAATCTTTCTCAACCATTACAGTGAGTATAAGGCAGCATGTATCATAATCAGCCTGTGAAAGGGTTATATCCTTCACAGGCTTCTTTTTATACTTGTAGTCGCCTAATTCTTGTAATACACGTCTATATATTACAGGGTTATTCTTACAGGCTAATTTCTTTAATACAGAAATCTTATTATAATTCAGTTTTGATCTTATAAAGCCTAGAATAGCCTACCTCGCGAGGGCGGGGTGGAATGTCCATCTTCCATATCTTCCTCCACTATTTAGATGATTCCATGTTCTTAAATGCTGTTGATAACATTAATTTAATACGGTTAAGCTGGTTAGTTTCACTAGCCCCTGGATCGTAATCAATCGCAACAATGTTAGATTGTGGATATTTTCTTCTTAATGCCTTAATGACACCCTTACCTGTTACATGGTTAGGTAAGCAGGCAAATGGCTGCATACATACAATATTTGGTGCACCTTCATCAATGAGTTCAATCATTTCACCAGTTAAGAACCATCCTTCACCTGTCTGGTTACCAATAGAAACAACTTCACTTGCTTTCTTTGCAATTTGATCAATAGGATGTGGTGCATCAAAACGATTTGATGCTTCTAATGCCTTAATCATATCTTTTCTTAAGAAGTCTACGAGTTTAATTGCTACATTACATAACTTAGCTGATTTCCAGCTTGCATCATAATGTTCATGTTCATATTGAGTATTGTAGAAACAATACTGGAAGAAGTCAATTAAATCTGGCATAACTGCTTCTGCGCCTTCTTCTTCAATAATCTTTACAATCTCATTATTGGCAGTAGGGTGGAATTTTACAAGGATTTCTCCTACAAGACCTACTCTAGGTTTCTTAATATCTAGAAGTGGTAATTCATCAAATTCCTTTACAATCTGATAAACGTTCTTCTTGAATTCCTTCATAGAACCATTTTCAACGTTTTCTTTACACTTCTCTACCCATGATTCATATAATTCATTAGCTGAACCTTTCACCTTTTCATAAGGTCTTACACGATATAAGACTCTCATGAATAAGTCACCATACATAGCCCCAATAATAACCTTCTTAGCCACCTTATAAGTAATCTTAAAGCCTGGGTTAGATTCTAATCCCTGTAAGTTTGCTGAAATAACAGGTACATAATCCATATGTGCATCCTTTAATGCTTTTCTAATAAACGCAATATAGTTTGTTGCACGACATCCTCCACCTGTCTGTGAGATGATCAATGCCACCTTATGAGGATCATACTTACCTGAATTCAAGGCATTCATCATCTGACCTGTTACTAAGATACTTGGATAACATGCATCATTATTGACATACTTTAATCCCTGTTCTACAGCATCTTTATCTACAGAAGGTAATACGACAAAGTTATAACCTTCTGAATTCATTGCAGTTTCTACAAACTGGAAATGAATAGGAGACATCTGAGGACATAAAATAGTCCATCTATCATCCTTCATTTCTTCTGTGAATGATACTTTTTCAGATTCATATTTATTTTCTAAGTGCACAGTATTGTCTTTCTTCTTTACTGTTGCTTTAAGTGATCTAATACGGATTCTGATTGGTCCTAAGTTAGAGGCTTCATCAATCTTAATAAGTGTATAAATCTTACCTCTTGCCTGTAATAATTCAGCCACCTGGTCACTTGTAACTGCATCTAATCCACATCCAAACGATGTTAACTGGATAAGTTCAAGATCTGGCTGAGTTGTTACGAATTCTGCAGCACGATAGAGTCTAGAATGATATGTCCACTGGTCTACTACACGTAAATCTAAGTTTTCTTTATTTAAATTACATACAGAATCTTCTGTTAATACACAGAAACCTTCACTTGTAATTAAGCTGGCAATACCATGGTTGATTTCTGGATCCACATGATAAGGACGTCCTGCAAGGACAATACCCTTCTTATGGTTTTTATGCATCCATTCCAATGCTTCCTGACCCTTTACTTCAATATCTTTTCTTGCACGTGCTAATTCCTGATAAGCCTTATCAATCGCATTATGCATTTCCTTATCTGAAATATCATATTCAGCTAAAGATTCCTTCATTACCTTAAATAATGTCTTAGGGTTATTTAAAGATAAGAATGGGTTCTTATATTTCACATGTTTTTCTTCTAAGCTGTCTACATTGTTTCTAATAACTTCTGGATAAGAAGCAACAACTGGACAGTTATAGTTATTACCTGCATCTTCATATTCTTTTCTTTCATATGCTACTGATGGATAGAAGATAAAAGGAATACCTCTTTCAATTAGGTTTTCAATATGTCCATGAGAAATCTTTGCTGGATAACAGGCATTTTCTGATGGAATAGATTCAATACCCTTTTCATAGATTTTCTTAGAAGATCTTGCAGATAAGACAACTCTAAAGCCTAACTGAGTAAAGAATGTATGCCAGAATGGATAGTTCTCATACATATTAAGTACTCTAGGAATACCCACTTCTCCTCTTCTTGCATCATCTTTAGAAAGTGATTTATAACCAAAGATACGACCATATTTATAATCATAGAGGTTAGGTAACTTTTTAGATGTCATTGGAAGGTTAGCCCCTCTTTCACATCTATTACCTGAAATATATTCTCTACCATCATTAAATGATGTAATAGTTAACATACAGTTATTTGTACACTTACCACAGTTTCTAATCTTCGTATCATAGTCAAGTGCTTCTATTTCTTCTAATGAAAGAATAGTAGAAGGTTCATTGTCATCATTTTCAATCGCAATACGGGCCATACCATAGGCACCCATTAATCCTGCGATATCAGGTCTTACTACTTCAATACCTGTTTCTTTTTCAAATGCACGTAGTACAGCTTCATTATAGAAAGTACCACCCTGTACAACAACATGCTTACCAATATCTTCTTTACTTCTTAGCTTAATTACTTTATATAATGCATTCTTGATAACTGAATAAGATAAACCAGCACTGATATCTTCTACAGAAGCACCTTCTTTTTGTGCCTGTTTTACCTTTGAGTTCATGAATACTGTACATCTAGAACCTAAATCAATAGGGTGTTTAGACTTTAATGCAAGTTCTGCGAATTCTTCAATCTTATAACCTAATGATTTTGCGAATGTTTCTAAGAATGAACCACATCCTGCAGAACATGCTTCATTTAATGAAATGTTCTGAATGACGTTATCTCTAATAGTAATAGCCTTCATATCCTGACCACCAATATCAAGAATGAAATCTACATCAGGTTCATAGGCTTTTGCGGCAGTATAATGGGCAATTGTTTCTACTTCACCAATATCCACCTTTAAAGCAGCTTTAATAAGGCTTCACCATAACCAGTAACACCTGCTTTCGCAATATAACATCCTTCTGGAAGCATCTGATAGATTTCCTTCGTCAGACTCATAATTAACTGTAATGGATTTCCTTCATTAGAACTATAGAAAGAATATAAGATAGCACCCTGATCATCAGTCATGATGATCTTAGATGTTGTAGAACCAACATCGATACCTAAGAATACTTTACCTTTATATTTCTTAAGTGTTCTTTTCTTAGTGATATGAGTAAAGTGTCTTTCTCTGAATTCTTTTAATTCTGCTTCACCATTAAATAATGGTTCTAAGACATTTGTAAGTTCTGTAGGAGAATCTGAAAGACCTTCTAAGTCTTCAATAATCTTAGAAATGTTTAATGGATTTTCTACTTTTTCTTTCGCATTTAAACATGCTCCCATAGCAACAAATAGCTGTGAATTCTGTGGGAAGATGATTTCATCTTCAGTTAAACCTAATGTTTCAATAAAACGTTCTCTTAACTGATCCATGAAATATAGTGGACCACCTAAGAATGCAACATTCCCTCTAATAGGTTTACCACAGGCAAGACCAGAAATAGTCTGATTGACAACTGCCTGGAAAATAGATACCGCAATATCTTCTTTAGATACACCTTCATTAATTAAAGGCTGAATATCTGTTTTTGCAAAGACACCACAACGTGATGCGATAGGATAGATTGTCTTATAGTTTTTCGCATATTCATTTAAACCAGCAGCATCAGTCTTTAATAAAGTAGCCATCTGGTCAATAAATGCCCCAGTACCTCCTGCACAAGTACCGTTCATACGCTGTTCAAGCTGTCCTTCAAAATAAGTAATCTTGGCATCTTCTCCACCAAGTTCTATAACAACATCAGTTTGTGGAATATATGTTTCTACTGTCTTTGTACACGCAATAACTTCCTGTATAAAAGAAATACCAAGCTTATCTGCAAGAGATAAACCTCCTGAACCAGTCATAACGGGATATAAATCAATATCACCCATCTGGTTCTTTACTTCAATTAATAACTCATAGATTGTTTTTCTAACATCTGAGAAATGTCTTGTGTACTTAGAAAACAAGCATTTATCATTCTCATCTGTCAAATAGAGTTTTACAGTTGTAGATCCTACATCAATTCCTAAATAATATTTCATATTTCCACATCCTTCTCTCTTTTTTTGAGTATTATATCGAACCTATATTAAACGAATTTTAAGAAATAATCTAGTTTTTTGCATAATAAAATTATAAAATATAACGATAAATACACAAAATTTAACTATTTGTAAGGAAAAGTACAATGCTTGTCTAACAAAGTCAAAAAGAGGAAGGAAGGATAAAAATATCATCCTATCTCGTCCTCTTTTGTATGATCTACTATTCAATTATATAAATAATTCACACTCTTTTCTAATTAAACAAACCTTTGCGATTGCTGTTTCTATGACTGCCATCTTCTCTTGATCTAGACTTCTTGCTTGTTTTGGACAAACAGCCACACAACGCATACATGAAATACATTTATCCTTGTCTGTCACTTGTGGGTTTTCTTTACTAATTGCACCTGTAGGACATTTTACTACGCATAAGCCACACTTTGTACATAAGGTATTTGCTTGAGGAATCGTTCCTCCACCTGCTTTCTTATAAGGTCTATGACCTGGAATATTCGGTTTAGCATTAATCTTATTAGATGCTTTTTCTAGAATCTGATCACCAAATTCCTCTAATTGATGACAATCATTCTCATTCGGTCTTCCTGTCGCAAATTGATGGAAAATAGAATGTTCAGCAATGGCTGATATAGCCCCAATGACATCAAATCCAGCCATACGTGCATAATCTTCCATTTGAACAAGTGTATCTTCATACGCCCTATTTCCATATACCGCAACAATGACACATTTACAGTTATGTGCATTGATTTTCGCAAGTCTATCTAATGCGACTTGTGGTGCTAATCCAGCATAAGAAGGCATGGCAATCACCGCAATGTCATTTTCTGTCAATGATATATCTTGATAGTTCTTATCTACAATTGTAAGATCTATGTCTTCTACATAAGCCCAATTCTTTGTGATTGATTTTGATACCTTTTCAGTTCCTCCTGTTGGACTGAATATAATTCTATACTTATTCATCATATTCTCTAATCCTTTAATAATTTCACTATTCTTTCACTATTTTTACACTAACTATTCATTATCACACTTTTCTATATCCTCAATATCAGGTATTGTACCTAATTCAAATACATCACTATAATACTCTCCATTGCAACATTGAACAGTTCCAGTAAACCCCTTATCAGATAAAGACTTCATTACACTTTGTACCTGTTTTGCATCATCATCACTCATAGAACCATCAAAATACAACATTAACTCAATATTTGTATCCTTATCACTTATAAACTTATGATAACCTTTGATAAATTCTTTACGTTTATTACATTTTACACTCTGTACATCGTATTTTATTGTGCCAGGAATCGTATTACTTATATCTTCCAACAATGTCTCATAATGATATCCTTTTGATGCATCCGTCTCTAATGTCTTATTCTTAATATCATATTCAACACCAAATTCGTACTTCTCATCTTTCACATATACAGTAGCATAAAAAACACCTTCATCAGTCGTACCATAATCAGAACAATACAACTTTTCATTATCAAAGTAACAGCTATACTTCTTATTTATTATTGTTTCTACATATTCGGCCACTTCTTCATCATTCTTAAATTTACCTGAATATTTATCTTTTTTACAACCTGGTATAAGTATTACAGAAACAAGCACTAAGACATTTAATATACGTTTAACCATACCTGTATCCTCCATATTCATATTATAACAGTAGAATATGATGGAGTCGGTAAAATACAATTTTTATAAAATCTTCATCAATCTAACACCTTTCTATTTCTGTTACTATATAATATATCGATACAACGAAAGGAATATAATGCTTATGGACTATCTAGACTTTAGTGAACAAAACGAAGACACAAATCATGAATACTTACTTCTCTTTCAGGAAGATCTTGAAAATGCAGGATTAAAACAAAAAAAACATCTACAATCATCTATCTAATGCAGATTTGTCCATTAATGACTTTTCAGGTAATAGAATGAATATAACTATGGAGGAAGGCGTTACTACGTTAGGTGACTTCCTTGGAGATTATTTCATCCGCAAATGTATGTGGTCTTCTCCTTCAACAGTCAAAACAACTACTGCAAGTTTAAAGAAATTCTATAAGAGTATGGCAAAACATGGAAAGATAGAGAAGAAAGATTATGATTATGTATGTCGTGATATCAAGGAATCTATGGAATACTGGCAGGAATCTTGTAAGTCATATAATAATCCATATTTCCCATTCTAAACACACATCCCTAGAAACATAAGTTTCTAGGGATGTTTCTAATTATTCATCAAATAATGCATGACCGAGTCTTACCATTGTACTACCTTCTGCAACCGCAATAGGGAAGTCATGTGTCATACCCATTGATAGTTCAGTTAATTGATAGTTAGGATAAGATTCCTGCAGTTTAGTTAATAGGTCTTTAGTTGCTTTAAAGTATTGTCTTGTTTCTTCTACTTCAATATTAGGAGCCATCATCATTAATCCTCTAGGATTTAAATGTGGTTTATCTTTTAAGTAGTCCATCACTTCATTCATTTCTTCTTCATTAAAGCCATGTTTAGATTCTTCTTTCGCAATATTAACCTGTAATAAGATATCCATAACTAAATCATGTTTAGCTGCCTGTTTCTCTATTTCATCAATTAATCTATAGTTTGCGACAGAATGAATCATCTGTACCTTATCAATAATATACTTTACTTTATTGGTTTGTAGTGTGCCAATAAAATGCCATACACCTTTTCCATGGTAGTCTTCATACTTCTTTAAGAAGTCCTGTACTTTATTTTCACCATAGATCATAACACCACATTCTTCTAGCTTTTCTACTTCTTTTTCATCAATATATTTAGTTGCTGCAACAAGCTTCGCTGGTTTAACAGCTTCTAATAATCTTTTGGTTTCTGTTTCATTTACTCTCATCATTTATAACCACCTCGAAAATATTATAATTCATTTAAGGTAAAAGAAAAAGGCTGATTATCAGCCTGATTAAGGATTTGTGACAAAGAATAGCCCTTCTCATAAAGGAGTATGAATTCTTTTTTACAACAGTCAAATTGTTTAAAGAGACTTTCTTTCTCACGTTTATTTTCATATACCTTCCAATAGCCACAACATTGACACTTCTTATGATGTACAAACCCCCATACATCAGCAAGTGGATAACCCAAAAATAACCCTATTTCGTGTGGATATTGACTCATCTCAAGACGTTTCTCTAGATGAGATAGAATATCATGATCAGGATAATCATATTGTTTCAGAAAGGATTGAATGTCTTTGTTAGTCATTAAGTATTTGAGTGAGGATGGCAGATATACATATACTGTATAACGACCATGAGAGAAAAAGAGATTTATTCGTAATCCTTGAAGGTTAAGAATCTGATCATAATATTCTACAAGTTCATGAACATCTGAATATCTATTATCAAGATGAAACATACTACCTAACTTACGCTTGATCAAGGTAGGTGTGCAATGCGTAAGAAGAAGATGTTCAAATTGATGATATCCTAAGGTCATATTAAAGTAACTCTTTGATGGCTTCTACATCTTCATCAGTACCATCATTTTCTACTTTATAAAGACATGGAACATGATAATCTTCACTGATCTTATCACCAGCTAAACAATATGCTTCACCATATCCTGTATCACCAGATGCAATAACACCTTTAATAGATGGATTGTTTTCTAAGAAGTCTGATACTTCATAAGGAACATCTCCAAAGCCATCTGTATAAGTAAATAAGATATAGTCTTCAGAAACCTTTTCTGTACCATCTTCAATATGTAATGCGTCTGTAATACCTAGTTTTCCAATTAATGCTTCTACATTTCCAGTTCTTGATGCATAGACTACTTTCATTGTTGACCTCCTAGTTAGTTCTTACTAACTATCTATAGATTAGCATATACTAACTATATAATCAAGTGTTTTTATAAATTAAGAGACTGTTGAATATTCAACAGCCTACATAAATAGAAATAATAGTGATTGGTCTTTTCCCGTGTATTAATTCTTTTTCTTATGCAAAAGATACATAGTTATTACAACTATAGCACAGGCAGTGTATATGCTAAAAAGCACATTATAAAATTCAAAATCCTGCCATGCATTAAATACATACATGAATATCTCTAAATTAATTAGAGTTAGTATATGACATCCATAGGTTACTAAAAAGAATAAAAATATTATCATCAATTGAATACCCACAAACCACAGGTCAGTGAAAATTAAATTCATAAACACCGATTAAACGGCGTTCATGAAGCTGAACCAGACACATGAATTTCCCATCTGTTCTATAATTAGATTAGAAATTAGATGGAGGTATAATCATATGTCAAATAAAGTATTAAAGCCTAAGAAAGCTTCTCTTTATCAGTTCACTCAGAAATATTCCAACAATATTGATAACTGCATTGAATTCTTCAAATCCATGAAATGGCCTGAAGGCTTTTCATGTGACCGTTGTG
>ENA-OQHA01000667-OQHA01000667.1-human-gut-metagenome-genome-assembly--contig:-NODE-667-length-16209-cov-1.790884_pt1 | contig 16209 bp, 25 predicted proteins | sample MGYA00242558_ERZ504707 | MGnify/ENA primary metagenome ERZ504707 (study PRJEB26092, sample SAMD00036197) | human gut metagenome | host: Homo sapiens | study: EMG produced TPA metagenomics assembly of...
GACCAGCAGGCCGGCGGGGCGTGCGTGGACGCCGAGTTCATCTTTGATGGTATACTGGAACTGTTTCATGGCTCATAGTCTCCTTGTTGGATAAAAGGGGGATTCGGGTCGTTCAAAAAATCAGACAGCGCTCTCGTAGTCCAGCATGAACTGCACGATGCCGTCCATGGCCAGCTCGCGCGGGTCGAGCTTCAGCTTGCCCTCGCGGATCTTTGCGTAGCTGATGGGCATATACTGGTGGAGCATATTCATCGGGATGGGGTACTCGCGGAGATTGTCGAACAGCTTGTTCATGGCGGCCACTACCTCGGGCTGGCCGATGTAGTAGCGGGCGCGGTCGGAGTAGCTGTACTTGCGGCACTGTGCCAAATGCTTCTCATCGCCGTGATAGTGCTTCTCCCAGTTTGCAGGGGAGGCCAGCATGACGGCGTCCAGAGTCTCGATGAAGTTGGCGCGCTTTTCCTCGGGGACAAGCTCCTTCTCCATCATGCTCAGGGAGAACAGGGCCTCACGCAGGCCGTAGGTCAGGGCCGGGCCGACCTTGAGGATGGCGATGCCGTCGGTGACCATATTGTACAGGTCGGTGGCGGTCTGGTAGTCGGTGGAGTGTCCCTCGAAGCAGATGTCCGGGAACTCCTTCAGGGCTGCGCAGAGGTCCACAGCGGCGGCAGGGTCATAGTCGAACACCTGCTCGTCGCCGAACTCAACGCCGGGCTGGACGACCACAGCGATGACATCCTTCATGCCGTCGCCCACGCCCTCTTCAGTCCAGACGCGCTGATAGGTGGAAACGGTGTCGCGGAAAGCATCGGGGCTGGTGACAGCCAGCGTGTCCTCAGCCTCGGTAGCACCGCCGGGGATAGGTACTTCGCTGCCGATGACGAAGACGGGACGCATTGCATCGGGCTTCTCGGCCTTCAGCTCTTCGTAGCCCTTCATAGCTGCTTGTACAGCTGCGCGCGCGGCGTGCGATGACCTCGGTCTTGAGCAGGCCGGGAGCGTCGTCAGCCACCTTCATGCTGGTGTCGAGGTGGATCTTGGTAAAGCCTGCGCGGGCATACTGGTAGACCAGCTCGACCGAGTTCTTCATGGCCTCGGCCTCGGGCAGCTTCTGCCAGGTCAGGGGACCGAGGTGGTCGCCTGCCAAGATCATCATGTTCTCGGGCAGGTCGATGTCCTTGGCCATTTTCAGGACCATCTGGTAGAAGTCGGCGGGCTTCATGCCGGTGTAGCCGCCAAACTGGTTGACCTGGTTGGCGGTGGCTTCGATCAGGACGGGGATGTTGCGCTCCTTGGCGCGGCGCAGCGCGATCTCAATGACCAGCTCGTTGGCGCTGCAATAAGAGGGGATGCCGCAGCGGATGCCCTGGCGGCGCTTGTCCATCATTTCCTGAAGCGGGTGTTTCATGTTTGCTATCTCCTTCGTGTCTGCTTGGGTGTATGCATTGAATTAAAGTTTGGGCTGGCCCATGCAGTAGGTCTGCAGGACGTCGTAGTTATCTTCCAGCACCACGAGGTCGGCGTCCTTGCCCACCTGGATGGAGCCTTGCGGTCGTCCAGATGCAGGCACTTGGCCGGTTGATGGTGCAGGAGTTCAGAGCGTAGTTGAAGGGGACCAGAGCCTCTTCCACGAGGATGCGCAGACCCTTGTTGATGTTCAGGGTGGAGCCTGCCAGACCGCCGGTGGCCGTCAGATGGGCGCTGCCGTCGGGGTAGATGATGATCTCGTTGCCGCCGAACAGGTACTTGCTGCCCACGGGCGTACCTTGGCCATCAGGCGTCGGAGATCATGATGGCGTAGTCGGGACTTGCTCATGAAGTAGTTGTTCAGGGCAGCAGGGTGGAGTGGCAGCCGTCACAGATGATCTCGCCGTACATGGTGCGGATGCGGTAAGCGGCGCCCACCAGACCGTTTGCACGGTGGTTGAAGGGCGACATACCGTTATAAACGTGGGTCATGGAGCGTGCGCCGTTGGCGTAGGCCATGACAGCCTGCTCGTAGGTCGCGCCGCCTGTGGCCGATGCTGACCACCACGCCGTGGGCCGTCAGATAGCGGGTGAGGCGAAGTCCTCATCATGCTCCGTTGCCAGTGTGACATAGCGGATGTGGCCGCGGGCCGCTTCTGGTAGTGCTCGAACTGCTCGATGGTGGGCTTGACGATGTACTGGTCAGGTTGTGCGCCTTGTACTTCATGTCGAGATAGGGGCCTTCGAAGTGAATGCCCAGGATCTCTGCGCCGTCGTAGCCGCTCTCCATGACATTGGCCACGTTGGTGACAGCGTTGGTCAGCACCTCCACGCTCTGGGTGATGGTGGTGGCGAGGAAGCTGGTGACGCCCTCCGAGACGATGTGCTCTGCCCAGTAGCGCAGGCCGTCCTCGTTGGCGTCGTTGGTGTCAAACTCGTAGGCGCCGTGGCAGTGGATGTCCATAAAGCCGGGGACGATGCGCTTGTCACCGTAATCGTCGTCCACATCCTTGGTGCCATAGGCAGGATGGCGGTGATCCTGCCGTCATTCACCTCAATGGCAGCAGGGACGAACTGGTCTGCAAGCCAGACCTTTTTGCTTTGTATTACCATTTTAGATGCCCTCCTTCTGGTCGATAACTTGATTTCATTATACCGCACAGCTTCGGAAAAATATTTATAATTTTCAATCGATTTGTTATTCGTTTCGGCAAAAAGACATAAAAATGATGGAGAAAACGGCCTGACAGGCCGCTGCGCAGCGGCTGGTTTGTCTTTTTCAACCAAAAGTTATGGCTTTCAGTTACCCCCTTGTTTTCTGCGGTTTGGTTGTGATATAACAAACAAAAGAGAGCGTAACAGCTCTGCTATGGAATTATCAGAAAAAAGTTTTACCGTATCCATTAGGAGGTAGATTTAGGATGAGCATTTTTAATCTGACCGATGAGAAAATGAAGGAGACGTCTTCCACCTTTACGGCCCATGAGATCTATCAGCAGCCTGCCACCTGGCGCAAGACCTGCGCACAGCTCGCTGCCTGCAAGGATGAGCTTCAGGCTTTTATCGATCAGTCGTCAAGCAGGATGATTTCGACATCGTCCTCACCGGTGCCGGCACCAGCGAGTTCGTCGGCAACTCCCTGTTCCAGGCCCTGAACCCCAAATACGATTTCAAGGTCAAGTCCTACGCTTCTACCGACCTCGTGCCTTCTCCCGAGAACTTCCTCTCCCGCACCAAGCCCACCCTGCTGGTGAACTTTGGCCGTTCGGGCAACTCCCCCGAGTCTCTGGGCAATGTGGAGGCCGCTGAGGTCGTCTGCCAGAACCTGTATCACCTGTTTGTGACCTGCAACCACGAGGGTACTCTGTCCAAGCTGGCAAACACCCGTCACAACTGCTTCGCTATCAACTGACCCCCGAGACCCACGACCAGTCCTTCGCCATGACTTCCAGCTACAGCAATATGTATCTGGCTACCTATCTGCCTTCAATCTCGACAAGCTGGACGAGATCACCGCTGAGGTGGAGAAGCTGGCCGTCGCCGGTCAGCACTTCCTCGATGACCAGTTCGGTCTGGCACAGAAGATCGTGGACGAGTTCGATTACAACCGCATCGTCTATCTGGGCAACATCGGCCTGAAGGGCGTCGCTCAGGAGTCCGCTCTGAAGACCCTCGAGCTGACCGCCGGCAAGGTCGCTACCATGTACGACTCCGAGCTGGGCTTCCGCCACGGCCCCAAGTCCATCATCGACGACAACACCCTGACCGTCGCTTACCTGAGCGATGACGAGTACCGCCGCCGCTACGAGCTGGATCTGGTCAAGGAGATGGCACACCAGCGCAAGGGCAACAAGATCGCCGTCGTCTACAACCACGACTGCGAGGGCATCGAGGAGCTGGCCGACTATCCCGTCCAGATCAAGGTCGGTGCCGACATGGAGAACGTCCTGCTGGGTCTGGACTTCATCCTGTTCGCACAGACCATCGCTCTGATGAAGTCCCTGTCTCTGGGCATCACCCCGGATAACCCCTGCCCCACCGGCGAGGTGAACCGTGTGGTCAAGGGCGTCACCCTGTACCCCTATACGCTGAAATAATCAAAACAACGTCATAAATTCAGGAGGGCAACGAGTATGATCGGTTTGGTAGTTACCGGCCACGGCCATTTTGCAGACGGTATTCACACCTCTGCGCAGATGATCGCGGGCGAAAATGATTATGTCCGCTACATCAACTTTGAAGAGGGGATGACTCCCGAGCAGCTGGCCGAGAAGTTCAACGCCGCTTTGACGAGTTCAAGAGCTGCGACGCGTCGTGGTGCTGTCCGACCTGCCCGGCGGCTCTCCCTTCAAGACTGCTGTGGAGTGCAAGTATGCACGCCCGGAGCAGAAGATCGAAGTCATCGCAGGCACCAACCTGCCATGATCGTCACCGCCGTGACCATGCTGGACATGGAGGACGATCCCCGCTCGCTGGCAGATGAGCTCATCGACACCGGCAGGGACTGCATCGCTCTGTTTGAGCTGGAGGCTGCCACTGCCGAGACCGAATCTGAAGAAAGCGACGGGATCTGATTTATGACGATCAACTGGGAAGTTATCATCTGGACCTGCATCACGCTGGCCGTGCTCATGAGCATCATCGGCCTCATCCTCTACGCCATCTCGGCCAAGAATGTGCGCAGCAAGCGCAAGGAGCTGGGTGAGGTACACACGGAGCTGAAAGTAGGCTCCCGCATCATGTTCGCGGGCGGCGTCTACGGCAAAGTGGTCGGCATCGACGACGAGGACACTCTCCGCGTGGAGGTGGCCCCCAAGGTCGTCATTACCATCTCCCGCTACGCAGTCCAGAGCCTGCTGAAATAAGGCGGCATTCCCCCATATTTGCTACTTTTACCTTTCTTTCATAACGGCAAGGCCCCACAGAATGTTCGGCATTCTGCGGGGGGCCTTGTCATTTGTGCAGCAAAAAGCGGGAGCGGACATCCCGAAGGACATCAGCTCCCGCTGCGATGTTATGTGATCAAGCCTTGCCGTTGCTGCCGCAGACCAGGATCTTGCTCTTGACGTATTCCTTGACGTACTCGCGGCCGACGGCGCTGTACTTCTTGGGGTCGAAGACTCGGGATCCTTGGCGAGGTATTCCTTCAGGCCCTTGCTGAAGGCAATACGCAGGTCGGTGGCATAGTTGACCTTGCACATACCGCGTGCGACACACTCGCGGACAGCGTCATCCGGCACGCCGGAGGTGCCATGCAGCACCAGAGGCACAGACACGACCTTGCGGATCTCGCTCAGGCGCTCCATATCCAGCTTGGGAGTTCCCTTGTAGACGCGTGGGCAGTGCCGATGGCGACAGCCAGAGAATCGACGCCGGTGCGCTCTGCAAACTCAGCAGCCTCGGAGGGGACAGTGTAGCCGTTGCCATTGCCGCCGTCAAGGTCGTCTTCCTTGCCGCCGACCTTGCCCAGCTCAGCCTCCACCGGGATACCGGCAGCGTGGCAGGCGCGGACAACGGACTTGGTGATCTCGATGTTCTCCTCAAACACATGGTGAGAGCCGTCGATCATGACGGAGGTGTAGCCGGCACGGAATGCCTGCATGGCCAGCTCATAGCTGCTGCCGTGGTCGAGGTGCATCACGACGGGGACGCTGGCCTCAGAAGCGGCTGCGGCCACCATGGCGTGGAACATGGCCGGAGAAGCGTACTTCAGGGACCGGGAGGTCTGGACGATGGACAGGAGCACGCAGCTCTCAGCAGCGGCGATGATGGCCTGCACCATCTCCATGTTCTCGGCATTGAACGCGCCGATGGCGTAATGGTTCTTCTGAGCGTCGAGCATCAAATCTTTGGTCGTAACTAAGGACATAGTAAAACCTCCCAAAACTTTACCTTCTTCAAAAAGCGTTAAGAGTTTAACGATTCATCTTTATTATAGATAGTCCTGGCTAATTTGGCAAGAGCAAAAAACGCCAAAGAGTTTGTCATTTGCGGTTGAAAGCTCAGAAGCCCAGCTGTGCATCCTCCCGGGCGGCTTCCAGAACGGTGACCACCTGCCGGGTCTTTTTCAGTGCGGCGTAGCAGGCATCATAGTCCTTGAGGGCCAGGATCATGGCGATCTCCGCCACCTCGTAGAACCACGGCGACTCGCTGTACTCGCTGCAAATATCTTCCTGTCCGGGACGGACGAGACGGAGCTTCTGGCAGTTGCTGCTGCCCGGCTCGATGAGGATGCGGCCCGCGTCGCCGATGAGCTGGACGCTGCCCGGCGCGGCGCAGTCCTTTGCGCCGGTACATTGGCAGATGAAGTCGGGGTATTCCAGCAGGAGGATGCCGCTGGTATCGATGCCGTTCCGGTAGAGATTCGGATGGTAGCTCACCAGCATGGGTTCGCCGAACAGCCCCACCACGAAATGTACATTATAAAGGTTCAGGTCCATCAGCGCGCCGCCGCAGCAGGCCGGGTCAAATACCGGCGGCACCTGCCCGGAGAGCAGGGCGTCGTACCGGCTGGATACTGGCAGAAGGTGCAGGAGACGATGCGGAGAGAACCGATGTCGTCGAGGTACTGCTTGCAAGTGCATAGTTGGTGGTGGGCTGTGGTGATGGCCTCGAAGAGGAAAGGTGCTTCTCTTTCGCCAGTGCGATGAGCTCGTCAGCCTCCGCCACGGTAGGGACGAAGGGCTTTTCGCAGAGGACGTTCTTTCCGGCCAGAAGCGCCGCCTTAGTCTGCGCATAGTGCAGGCTGTTGGGGGTGGCGATATAGACAAGCTCAATGTCCGGGTCGGCCAGCATGGCGTCATAGTCGGTGTAGACCTTCGGGATGCCAAACTGCTGTGCCAGCGCCTCGCCGGTGGCCTGCTGCCGGGAGCAGACCGCCTCACAGCGGAATGCAGGGGCCTTTGCAAACTCTGCCGCCATCGTGCGGGCGATGGAGCCGGTGCCGAGGATGCCGATATTCATAGGAACGTCCCTCCTTATATATAATAGGTATCAGACGCTGCTCTGACAGTTCTGCTTGACGAATTCGCTGGGGGACATGTGATACTTCATGTTGAAAGACTTGGAGAAATAATGGATGGAGCTGTAGCCCAGACGCAGCGAAATTTCGCTGATGGTATAGCGGTTCTCGAGGAGCATCTGACAGCTGCGCTCCAGCTTCTTGTCGTTGATATACTTTTTGGGCGACTGGTCCACTGAGTTCTTGAACAGCAGCTGCAGAGCGGACCGGGACAGCGAGAAGTGCTCGCAGATCTCCGGGATGGTGAGAGGGTCGTAGATGTTGTCGTCGATATAGGCGATGATGCGGTCGAACAGCTCATCCATGGCGCTCTGGTGGGCCGTGCTGCTGGCGGGGGCCATGGGGGAGGCATAGGTGCCTTGGAGCAGCCGGATGATGGTCTCGGTCAGCAGGCAGAGCATCAGACTGTTCATATAGGGGATGCCGGTGGTGCTCTCCCGGACGAAGGCTTTTAATAAGGTATTTATCTTCTGGTCGTAGTGGAACACCCGATTGATGAGGGCATCATACCAGACCTCCCGCTCCACGGGAGTCAGGTTGCGCATATCGAAGAGGATGGTCATATAGGAGGCCCCGTGCTCTTCGTCGGTGTACTGGGTGTGGAACTGGCCCGGGCCGTATATCATCAGGTCTTTTTCTTTTAAGTGGTAGAGCGTGCCGTCCACTTCGGTCTCCAGCTCGCCGGTGTCCACGTAGGTCAGCTCGAAGAAATCGTGCCGCTCACCATGGAAACAGTAGTTCTCGGTGCGGATGCGGTAGTAGTAGCCCAGAATTTTCTGTATCTCGATGCGGGGGAGGACGGCCAGAAATTCGTACTGGGAAGGAAAGTCTGTGATATGCAGCGAGTAGCTGCTCTCGGCGTAAAGGTCGTACTCGAGCTTCTGGGTCGTGGAGACGACGGCGAAGTAGACATTCGGCCTGATGTGGATGAGCCTGTTCATCGCAAACTCCTGCACATCGGCAGCCTCCGCCGTGTGGGAGACCAGCAGAACGCCAATGCCGCTCTTTACCTGTAAATAGGTATCGCAGTTGAAGCAGTAGAACTGGGAGACATAGCGGCGGGTGATGGCGACCATCGTCTGGTGGATGAGCTCCGGGTGCTCGTGGTCGATGGGCTGGTGGTAGACCGAGCCGTAGTCCAGAAAACTGTCATTGGAAGTTTCGCGTTGCATTCAAATCCCTCCTTACTGAAAAAGTATATCATTTTTTTGGCATTTTGACTAGTCTTATTTGCGCTTTTTTGGTAGATTGTAATGAGACTCACCGAATTTAACCGATTTTTAGAAACAGTTTGTTAAAAAATATAAAGACATTTGTTCAAATATAGCCTATAATGTAGTTACTCTGAATTGGAAACTCAGACAAAAAACTCAAGGAGGAATTTGAGAATGCCGAACATTGTTCTTACGCGGATCGACAACCGTCTTGTTCACGGTCAGGTCGCAACGCAGTGGTGTGGCGCCATTGGTGCAAACCTTATTCTGGTGGCCAACGACGAAGTGGCTGGCAACAGCCTGCGTCAGGGTCTGATGAATATGGCCGCTCCTGCCTACGCTGCAATGCGTTACTGGACCGTCCAGAAGACGATCGACACCATCCACAAGGCCAGCGCCAAGCAGCTGATCTTCATCGTCTGCGAGAACCCGCAGGATGTCGTGAAGCTGGTGGAGGGTGGCGTTCCCATCAAGAAGTCAACATTGGCAACATGCACATGGCAGAAGGCAAGCGCCAGGTGGCAGGTTCCGTCGCAGTTGACGACGCCGATGTGGCCGCGTTCAAGCGGCTGCAGGAGCTTGGTGTGGAACTGGAGATCCGCCGCGTTCCTACCGAACACGCTGAAAACATCGAAAAGCTGTTCAAGTAAGCTTTCCGGGTGCTTTCGAAAATACTTGAAAAGGAGTATTTATTATGGGCTTTAGTGCACTTCAGATCATTCTGGTCTTTGTGTGGGTGTTCATCGTCGCCATCGACCAGTTTGATTTCCTGGAATCCCTGTACCAGCCTATCGTTTCCGGTGCTGTCATCGGTGCGATCCTAGGCGACCTTCCCACTGGCCTCATCGTCGGCGGTACTTACCAGCTGATGACCATCGGCAACATGCCTGTCGGCGGCGCTCAGCCGCCAAACGCAGTCATCGGCGGCGTCATGGCTACCGTGTTTGCGATCTCTTCTCATCTGGATACCACCGCTGCTGTCGGTCTGGCAGTTCCCTTTGCTCTGATCGGCCAGTACATGGTTACCTTCCTGTTCACCCTCATGTCCCCCATGATGTCCAAGGCTGACCAGCTGGCAGCAAAGGGCGACACCAAGGGCATCGTTCGTCTGAACTATCTGGCAATGGCTCTGCTGGGCCTGCTGTTCGCCATCGTCTGCACCCTCGGTATGCTGGGCGGCTCTGCAATGGTACTACCCTGAGCAACCTGGCTGCCAAGTATGCATGGATCATGGCTGGTCTGGGCGCTGCTGGCGGTATGATGCGCTTCGTCGGTTTCGCTACCCTGCTGCGCATCATGCTTTCCAACGAGTTCTGGGGCATCTACTTTGCCGGTTTCGCTCTGGCAACCATCATCGGCTACATCCCCGAGCTGTCCGGTTCTGCTCTGCTGCTGATCGCATTCGTTGGTATTGCGATCGCTCTGTATGACTACCAGACTCGCGTTGCTATCAAGCAGGCTGCTGGTTCTGGTTTTGCTGCGAATGGAGGCGACGACGAAGATGGCATCTAATGCAACTCATTACAACAATCTGACTCCCGCGCAGCCTTTGGATAAGGCTACGCTGAACAAGATGGTGCTTCGTTCCCTGAACCTGCAGGCATCCTTCAACTACGAGCGTATGCAGGCCGCCGGCTGGCTGTACTGCATCCTGCCCGGTCTGGAGAAGATCCACGCAGACAACAAGGAAGACCTGGAGCTCTCCATGGAGCACAACCTGGAGTTCTTCAACACTCACCCGTTCCTGGTCACCTTCGTCATGGGCATCATCCTCTCTCTGGAGCAGCAGAAGGCTGACATCGAAACCATTCGTGCCGTGCGTGTCGCCGCTATGGGCCTCTGGGCGCATCGGCGATGCTATCTTCTGGTTCACTCTGGTCCCCATCACCGCAGGTATCACCTCGAACATGGCCATCAACGGTTCGCTGGCTGGCCCCATCCTGTTCCTGCTGATCTTTAACATCGTGCAGTTCGCATGCCGCTTCTTCCTGATGTACTGTCTTACAACCTGGGTACCAAGCGATCGACATCCTGACTGCCAACGCTAAGGAGTTCACCCGTGCAGCTTCCATGCTGGGCGTCTTCATCGTCGGTGCTCTGACTTCCAACTACGGCGGCACCACCGTTGCTACCGTCATCGAGAACGGCGACAGCCCCATCGTTATCCAGAGCATTCTGGATGGCGTCCTGCCCAAGCTGATCCCTCTGGCTCTGACCCTCGGCCTGTTCTTCCTGATGAAGAAGAAGAACTGGAAGCCGTTACCTGCATCGCTCTGCTGCTGGTCATCGGTCTGGTCGGCGCATTCTTCGGCATCTTTGCTTAAGACATAAGCCGGAATCACAATGCACGCGGTACTTCTTGATTTTAATGGGACGATGTTCTTTGATACCCGCTTCCACATGGAGGCGTGGTCAAAGATCTATCATGAACTGCATCCCGAAGATAAAAGCCCTCTTGCATCGACGAAGATTTGCGGTCCCTGCAATGATGTCATCCTGAAGAACATGGCCCCGTGGCTCACCCCTGCGGAGCGCCAGCAGTATTCAGAAAAGAAAGAGGCGCTGTACCGGGAGGCATGCAGGAACGATCCTGCCAGTTTACACCTCGTAGCAGGTGCTGAAGAGCTGCTGCAAGGCTTACAGAAGCGCGGCATCCCGTTCGCGCTGGCGAGTGCTTCCATAAAAGCAAATGTTGATTTCTACTTTGACTCGTTTCCGATCGGTCACTGGCTGAAACGACAGGACGTCGTGTACGACGACGGAAGCTATGCCGACAAAGGCGAGATGCATCTGGAAGCTGCGCGGAGGCTGGGTGTTCCGTTCTCTGAGTGCTTGGTCATCGAGGACAGCGTCACCGCCATCGCTCTGGCAAAACGAAACGGCGCAGGCCGGATCGTGGGCGTCGGAGAGACGGCAGACGGGTCCGAGTTGCTGGCACTGGGAGCAGACCACTACATCCACGACTTTACAGAATTTGATTACGGTTGGCTGGAAAACTGAGTTCACCCAATGAGTTTCCACTTCCACAGTTGATAAGGCGGCTTCGAGAGATCGAAGCGCCTTTGTCGTGCGTGTACATAAAATATACCGCCCCAGAAATGAAGCGGTAGAGAGGAGAACTTGTTCAGCTTATGAGATTGCTCGAGGTCAACAGAGTCAGATACTGGAGTAGTTCCTGAGCAGCACTTTCAAGGGCTGCGTTGCCGGAGTGACAGCGCAGAACGTGGCGGCAAGCGTCCTGAATGCGCTTCAGGCTGTTCTGGCTTCTCGCGATGGACAAATCATTTGAAAGAAATTTTTATTGATTTGATAATAATCGGAGAAGATAGCTTCCGAAGCATAGTGAACAGCGTCTTGATATTTTGGTCTTTTCTAAGCCACGGTCTTTCTCTGCGAGTGCGCAGCAGATAAGAGAGACTGTCAGGGCAGATTTGTAGTGGATAGCCTCCCAGCCGTCATCGTAGACTTTCTTGGCGTAAGAGTAGGTTCCGTGAGCTTCTCCCTCGATGTTTCATAGCGATAAAGGCATTTGGAACGCTGGAGCCAGTAATGCAAATCGGAATTCAACTCAACGGAAAGCTCCTCATAAATGCGGCTGACGAGCTGTTGCTTTTTGGGTTTGGGCGCGAATAGCTGATTCAGAGTATCGAACAGAATGATCTCAATGTAGAATCGTCTGTGCGAGTAATAGGAGCGGCAGTTCCGCACGATATAAATGATACATTCGACGATTTTTTGGTCGTCACATCTGGAAAGAGCGTTGATGAGAGCGAGCTTGCTGTTGTGGACAAGCTTCTTACCGGAGTGCTTTGTGGCCTCGTCGGGGGTGCAGGGAAGATATTCAACAAGAGGGCCACAGACGTTCATGAAGTTTCCGATATGAAGATTGGTGATCCCAAGAACCGCAGCGTCAGAAAAGTAGACTTTGTCAAGGGCGGAAAGAAGAATCAGCTGCATATAGCCCCAGAAATCGAGCTGTGAGACATCAATGTCAAGGAAGGACAGGTCTACCAGATGATTATCGCTGAGAAGATACAGGTAGTCGTCGTTGGTGTTGGAAGGCTTTCTTTTGGATATGCCAGAGTATCCGCTTTGGTACGGTTCTGCAGGAGCTCATCTCTGTGGAAAACACTGTTCAGCTCGACAATACACGTTTTGATTTTGGTTTGAGTATAATTGTCACTGGAATTGACGCACATAACAATACGATGATTATGGTGCAGGAGAAGCGGCTCGTTTCCTAAGATATAGCCATAGACGTCGGGGGAAAGGGTATTGCTGTCAAAAAGGAAAAGTCCATTCCGTGTTTCATTGAACAGTTTTACAATCAGGTCTTCATCGGGAAGCAGGTTGGAAGGAAAATAGAATCAGTCGCGCTGAGGAACCTTCCGGGTTATATCACAGAGAAGGGAAGTTTTTCCACTGAAGCGACGGCCTTTGACGATAACACAGGTGTATTCGTCGAGATTGGAAAGGACTTCCTGAACAGCATCCCGCAGGACGTGAAGTCCGCCTCGTTTGAATGTATTGGAAGTAAGATCGAAGATATTCCCATGAGAAAGAAGCGAGAGTGATATGGCTTATCCGAGTATTCAACAGTGGCCGGATTGTAGTAAGAATACAGGCTCGTTGCGACGGAAGCCTGAAGTTCCTTATATTTTTTCACAAGGTCGACGTAAAAAGCCTCATAGCTATTAACGAGCAGTACATGGCTGATGCCATAGGAAGAAAGCTGCATTTCTTCGAGAAGAGAAGGCTTTTCGTTCCGGACAATGATCCGCATGGAATCCGGCAGGTATTTCCCTGTACACTGGTCGACCACCTGCTTGATGTCGATCTCGTCCTTCAGACTGCAGCCGATGAATAGAACAATCCGGCTGCAAAAATCGGATTTTAAATAATTGAGGATATAGCGGTTCTTACTGCCGATGATGGAATTCCAGTATTGGCTGTTGCTGAAGATAATGTTTTCGTTAGCATCATCGGGAGAGCTTGCGTAGATGGCTCGTGGACAGCATCACCGTGAAGTTTGTATAAGAGTTTTTGGATGTTTTGGGAATATTGAATTTTTTATACGGAAGGATCGCTCTGTATTTTCCACAGCGCTCGATACCATCATCAAAGTTGATAGTGTAAATATACGGCCAGTCGATTTTATTGATGAAATCCTGATGCGAAGCAGAGAGGTTGGTTTCCGTGAAACTCGAAAAAGCTGCACGGTCGGCTACAGAAATATATTTAAAAACAGGTCAGCGATCTGAGTGAAAGAGCAGGTATCCAGTTTGCCCTTTGCGAGATCAGGGAACGATTTCAAAATGAGTTCAATCATCTCTGCGCAGACTGTCGGACCATCAGGCACACAGCCTCCTGCAGTCTCAGAACCGGCAGAAAATCCGGCACCGATAAAAGGAATGAGATTTCGGCGGACAGCATATTCGGCGAGCTTGGAGATGCTTCATCGTGTTTCCAATAGGTAAGTATACTCATTTTTCTGCATCCTTTCATCTAAAGTAAGTGATAATTTATTATACTATATCCAATAGAAGAAGACAATCGGAAAAAATTGCTGGCTACTTTCCTTGTAAAGCAAAAAGGTGGAAAATCACTTGACACAGTAAAATGAAAAGCGCAGGTCATCTTCCAACTGGAGAGAACCTACGCCTTTTGGCATATGTCCCAGACAGGAGTCGAACCTGCGGCCTTCCCCTTAGGAGTAGGGGCTGAAGCAATAAATCCTAGACAAAAGTAGGTAAAATAAGTGACGTTTTATCAATGGATTTTTTTGTTGCGCTGTCAATCCGAGTAAAGAACACAAACCCCGAAATAAAACGAGTAAAAGGCTTTTCATTAGCAGAAAATTAGCAGAGCTAATGAAAAGTGGAAGGTTCATTGTAAAATGCCCACCTTTCATTAGCTGGGAAGTGTACGTTTCCCTACGGATATTTGCTTGTTTAGCATTCGTGAACCAGACCATACAGCCGTAACTGGTGTGATGGACAAATGTTTTCAATAGAAAAAGCCAGAGCTTTCTGAGAGAAAACTCTGGCCTATGTAACAGTATGATTGGAAATGTGCATTGTCTTGTAAAAGGAAGGGTCTTATGGTATTCTTACGGGAGTAAAGGCACTGGATGCAAGGAACTTTGCGTGATCTTAGGAGTGTGCAATGGAAAAGAAATTTAATATTGTAGTCGGTGAAGATGGAACTGTAAAACTCCCGGATGAGGTTCTGGAAAAACTTGAAGTCAAACCCGGAGAGGAAGTTCGATTCGAAGTAGACGACAATTTCTATGCAGTCAGGCTTCTATCACGGATAGAAGCTGAACGCTTGGATTACTTGAATTGGATGCATAATAAACATTGCCCCTCTATTGAGGAAATGATTGCGGAGTCGAGAAAACAAGCCACCCAGAACATTGTGATCTCCCGTATCCTTGATGGAATGCCGGTAGAAAAAATTGCAGAAGACTATGAAGTTTCACTCGACTATGTAGAGCAGCTTGCCCATCAGCTGAAGATTGACATAGAGGAAGCTAAAGGCGAAAAAACACAAAGAAACGGATCATCCTAAAACAGACAGCGGCAGCTTTCTATATACGGAAAACTGCCGCTGATATTTTAATGGATGTGGCGGATCAGGTGATCTTTAACCATTTATGATCTTCTGCCATCCGACCATGTGTCTTTTCCACTAGCTGTATCGGATCATATTCGGAAACCCCGACAGCATCAAGGTAATAGTTAAGCCCGCAGCGAGTTCTTGGAATACAACGACTCTCTAAAAAAATCAGAAAATCATCCCAAGTGGGTTCCGTGTTGACCCCGAAAGCGGTGTCCAGAATAGAATCCACTTTGTTTTCCGCACGCACCTGCTTTGTGGTGAAATCTACGTCAATGATACTGCAAAGGGCATCACGGTCATAATATTCATATTTCCGTATTGTGTGCACCTGCTCCATGCCGACCACTCCTTTTATAGAAGTATACCAGATTTCACCGTGGCTTGACAAAATGTCAGGTCGAGGTCAAACGTAACACAAACGGAGTCAATGTGGACAAATTGTCTACATTGATTCAAGCTGCGGCCAATTTGCCTCATGTGGTCAAAATGTCCACATGAGGTGAGCCGTAACGCAGAATGTTCTTCTGGTGAATGACGTTTTGCGTCATTCACCACATCAACTGGCCATTTTGACCAGTTGATATTGGGTGCGCCGTTCTCCCTGCATGGATTTCCTGCCCCCTTCCAGCGGCGTTTTCCGGCTCTCCCACTTGGGGGTCATGGCCGGGTATCACATGCAGACGGTCCTTCGGTTGTCAAGGTACGGTGCTGGATTTGGCAATAAAAAATCGCCACACAACAACCTGAACCTGACCATCCCTTCTGGGATGGCCTTGGTTCGGGTTTGCTATGTAGCGATAAGAAAGTCAAAAACTTGCTCCGGCTCCTTCAGGAGCCGAGCTGGAACTTTAAGTAAATATGTTATATTAAATTGTTGGAATAGATTACCACAAAAATCGAGCCGTGTCAACAAAAAGCTTTGAAAACACGACACTTTCGGCGGTTTGCAAGAAAACGCAAAAGTAACTTTGGTAAAAAGAGAGAACTGGACAGCTCGTTTTACTTATTTGTTTTTACCAACAGCGCCTGATAGGGCTGCAGCTCCACATCGGCCAGCCAGACAGTCTTGCCGTCAGCGGTGGTATACTTTCCGCCCAGCGCGTCAGTGCTACCACGGCAGGGTATTCGGTAAAGTTGAACAGTCCCACCAGCGTTTCCTCGCCGCGCTTGCGCACCAGTGCCAGCACACCGGGGTTGTGGCTATCCCATGTTGTGACCCACGCATCCGGCTGAAGCACTCGTCTGCACGCATTTTGCGCAGTTCTTCCATGCCCTGCCACAGCTGGTTCTGCAGCGTGCCCTTCCGGGTGCGCTGCTTTGCGTCCTCCCAGTTGAATTGCTGCGGTGCAGGTTGCGGCTGTCCTCCACGCGGTCGGGGTCGTTTTG
>ENA-OQHA01000669-OQHA01000669.1-human-gut-metagenome-genome-assembly--contig:-NODE-669-length-16187-cov-6.594707_pt1 | contig 16187 bp, 17 predicted proteins | sample MGYA00242558_ERZ504707 | MGnify/ENA primary metagenome ERZ504707 (study PRJEB26092, sample SAMD00036197) | human gut metagenome | host: Homo sapiens | study: EMG produced TPA metagenomics assembly of...
ACACGAACTTTGCCCTCCTGGTATCCAAGAACTTTACGAAACCATTTAAAACCCCGATCGAGTACGGCAAACAGATCGCACAGCTTTCCAACATGCTCTGCGACGGCAAGATCCTCGTTCAGACGTACGGCGATTTCAAACGCGGAAGAAGAACGACAGAAGAGCGTCTCTGCCGCAATAACCTGATCCCGACCTTAAAAGATGCCGTTCCGGGCGACCTTTCCCTGGTATTCCCGCACCGTATCATGGTCGACATTGCCGAGATGATCGAAGCCCTCGACAAAGTAACACCGGGTATCGCCAGCGATGAGACACTGCTGTACGGCGTAGAAGTCAAATTCTATTCCAACAAAGTTGTCGTAGACAAAGACTTCTGCACCAGCGTCAAAGGCCTCCGCGCCATCGGCGACGGCGCATCCGTAACCCGCGGCCTCCAGCAGGCAAGCGCAAACGGACTGTCGGTTGCGAGAAGCATTCTGAAAAGCATGAAATAAGAGAGAACGAAAAAGATCCTTCGTCTGTGAAATGAGACGGAGGATCTTTTTTTGCGCCGGAAAGAGGGGTGTTTCAGATTATATGCCGTACAGCTTCCGGAACTGCTTCGGCGTTGTCCCGGTCTGCTGGCGGAAAACCGAGATAAAGTAGCTGACATCGCGGTAGCCGCAGAGAGCGGCGATGCCGTCGAGCGTAGTGTAGGGACGGCTGATGAGAAGCTCCTTGGCGCGGCTGATGCGCAGAACGCTGATGTACGAGCGGACAGAGCTGCCGACAAAACGCTGGAACAGGCGTGTCAGATACTGCGGTGTGATATGGAGCTGTTCCGCGAGATCATCCACATTGAGCGGGTTGGAAAGATGACTTTCGATTTCCTGCATTGCCGGGCGGACATACTGGAGATACAGCGGATGCTCCGTCCGGGAAAGGCCGGTGCGGAGCTGGGAAAGGCGTGTCAGGAACTCAAAGCATCCGACGGAGAGCGCAGCATCGTCGATGTCATTTTTCAGAAAATGTGAGTCGATTATGCGGTCAATCCATTCCTGAAACCACGCGCCCTCTGAGGCCGGAACGAAAAGATACGGCGAGACGGCACAGATTTTATAGAGATCATCGGAGAGCTTTCCGTCAAAGGTCAGAAAGGATGTAAACCACATCCCGCTGCCGTCGTTTTCGCGGTATTCATGCGGCACATGCGGAGCAATCAGAACACCATCACCTGGTTTCAGCAAAAGTTCCTGACCTTCGAGGGTCAGCAGCCCTTCGCTGCGTTCCGTCTGAATCCAGTGATATAAGGGGAATCCGTTCGGGCGCACAACGGGCTCCTGCAGCCAGCGGTTGCCGATGCTGTCAGCGGAGAGGGAAAAATCAGAGGCGGATGGTTTAAAAAAAATAGGCATAACAGTCAGTTCCTTTCTGAAAGAAAAGTCTAAAATAAGATTCCGGAATGAGTTTCGAAAATTCATACTTTTTAGACAAGCATATCATACTTTTCTCACAAAGACCAGTATATAATAGAGCCATCAAAACGAGATATCCAAACACAGGAGGAATCAAAAAAATGCAGCCAAAATTCAAAAAAATGTTATACGGAGGAGACTACAACCCAAACCAGTGGCCAAAAGAGATCTGGGATGAGGATATGAAACTTTTCCATCAGGCCGGCATCAACAGCACCACGATCAACGTATTTTCCTGGGCAAAAATCCAGCCGTCCGAGAATGAGTACGACTTTACAGAGCTCGATGAGATCGTAGACACCCTGACAAAAGAGGACGTCCAGATCGTCATGGCAACATCCACCGGCGCACTCCCGGCATGGATGGTACACCGTTATCCGGAAGTGGCAAGAACCGATTTCGAAGGACGCCATCACAAATTCGGTCATCGCCACAATGCCTGCCCGAACAGCCCGGTTTTCCAGAAATATGCAAAGCGCCTGGCAGAAAAACTGGCAGAGCGTTACGGCGACAACAAAAACATCGTCTGCTGGCACATCAGCAATGAGTACGGCGGCGAGTGCTACTGCGAGAACTGTGCAAAAGCGTTCCGCGTATGGCTGAAAGACAAATACAAAACACTCGATGAAGTCAACAAGGCATGGAACATGGAGTTCTGGGGCCACACCATCTACGACTGGGACGAGATTGTACCGCCGAACGATCTGGGAGACGGAATGCCATGGGGAAGCGGCACTGCATTTGCAGGAATGTCCCTCGACTACATGCGTTTCAACTCCGACGGCATGCTGAACAACTACAAAATGGAGCGTGACGCGATCCGCAAATACGACAAAGAAACACCGATCACCACAAACCTGATGGGAACGTACAAAGGTCTCGACTACTTCAAGTGGGCAAAAGAAATGGATATCGTATCCTGGGACAACTACCCGAGCTACAATACACCATGGAGCCACGTAGCTATGACCCACGACCTGATGCGCGGCCTCAAAGACGCACCGTTCATGCTGATGGAGCAGACTCCGAGCCAGCAGAACTGGCAGCCGTACAACTCCTTAAAGAAACCGGGCCAGATGCGCGCACAGAGCTATCAGACCGTTGCACACGGCGCAGACACGATTCAGTCTTCCAGCTGAGAAGAAGCGTCGGCGGATGCGAGAAATTCCATGGTGCTGTTATCGCACACGCAGGAACCGCAGATACCCGTGTCTTCCGTGAGGTAACCCAGCTCGGAAAAGAACTGGAGAAAATCGGAAGCCGTGTGATGGGCTCCGAGAACCACGCAAAAGTCGGCATCATCTTCGACTGGGAAAACTACTGGGCACTGGAGTACACCAGCGGACCGAACCGCGATTTACGTTACGTAGACCAGATCGAGCAGATGTACAATTACTTCTATAACAAGAACATCGCTGTCGATATGATCCCGATCGACGCGGACTTCTCCAAATATGACCTCGTTGCAGCACCGGTTCTCTACATGGTAAAAGACGGTGTGGCAGAGAGCCTGGAGGCTTATGTACAGGCAGGCGGAACCCTCATCACCACCTACATGAGCGGTATCGTCGGACAGTCGGACAACGTTCATCTCGGCGGATACCCGGGACCGCTCAGAAAAATGGCAGGCGTATGGGTAGAAGAGATCGACGCTCTTGCACCGGAGCAGAGAAACAAGATCCGTTTCGCAGACGGAACCGAGGAAGAGTGCCGTCTCGTATGTGACCTGATGCACCTCGAAGGAGCTGAAGAAATCGCACAGTATGAGAGCGATTTCTATGCAGGCATGACTGCTGTTGCAAAAAATCAGTTCGGAAAAGGAACCGTATATTATGTCGGAACCGACCTTTCTGAGAGCGGCCTTGCAAAAGTTCTTGCTATGGCAGCAGACAGCGCAGCCATCCAGCCGGTGATTGGAGAAGCAACAGCACTCGAGATCACAAAACGCCAGGCAGACGGCGAGGATCTGTACTTATCATCAACTTCAAAGATGAGGAGATTCCGCTTCCGGCAGTCTTCGACAGAAAAGAAGATATCCTGACCGGCGAGAAAGTACAGGGCGGCGAGATGCTGAAGAAATACGATCTGCGGATTGTCAGCGTTCCGAGAGCATAATATAAAACATATTGTATAGTAGAAAGATAACAAAAAAGACACAGCAGGAGGCAGAAAGATACTTCCAGCTGTGTCTTTTTGATGCTGTGAATTTATGCGGGTGCTTAGTGGGAAAACGAAGCCCGTGCGACGATGTTCTCCATCTCGCTCCATTTCTCCTCCATATCCGCTACAAGCGCGATCTGTGTCCGCGCACGTACGAGGTTGTGCTCCGGGTAAGCGGTTTTGAAGTAGGTATCGCCCATCAGGTAATCGGCGAGAAAACGGATGCCGCATTCGAGGGTCATTAATTTTGCACCCATCGGCAGCATTTCGACTTCCGCGCGGGTCAAAGAGCCTGCGCAGCCTGCGAGAAAGCCTTTTGTATAGCTCTCAAAGAGAGGAAGGGAAAGAGACACCTTAGAGACATCCTGTTCGTCCTCAGCGGCCGTATTCGCGCCGAAGCGGATCGAATCGCCGAAGTCAAAGATCGACAGTCCCGGCATGATTGTGTCTAGGTCGATGACGCAGATGCCCTCGCCGGTTTTGTCATCAATCATAATGTTGTTCAGCTTCGTATCGTTGTGCGTTACGCGGAGCGGCAGCTCGCCCGAGGCCTTCATGCGCTCGGCTACGCCGTAATCGTCTGCGTTGTCGAGGAAAAACGCCATCTCATCCGAAACGTTTTTCAGCCGTCCTTTCGGATCCGCCTGTACCGCCTGTAAAAGCGCCTGGTAGCGGAGCGGTGTGTTGTGGAAATCCGGGATCGTCTCGAAAAGAGAGGCGGACGGAAAATCGGAGAGCATCTGCTGGAAGCGGCCGAAAGCATTACCGGTTTCGTAAAACAGCTTTGGATCTGTCACGGCATCATAGCAGGACGCATCGGAAATAAAGAGAAATGCGCGCCAGAATTCTCCGCGCTCATCGACGAAAAACCAGGCATCGTCTGTCGTCGGAATCAGGTTCAGCGTTTCGCGGAATGGATCTCCTCCTGCGGCTGTGATTTTTTCCGCAGAAATGATGTTACCTGTGCAATATTCTGCATCAGCTCCGTTGGATTGTGGAAAACGGTGCGGTTCATGCGCTGCAGAATCGATTTGCGGAGGACGCCGTTTTCGGTGGAGCGCACCAGAAACGTATCGTTGATATGGCCGTTCCCGTGCGGCGTCCAGTCTGTAATCGTTCCCGGGAAAGCAAATGCGTGGACAATGGAAGAGAGTTCTTCCTGTGTGTATGTAATCATTATGGGTATAAACTCCTTATTTTAATTAGACAAACCTGATTAAGTAAAGCACACGCAGGGCGAAAAGTCAAGAAAAGGGCGCGAAACGATTGACAACGAGCGGCATTTCCGACTATAATAGACAGTAATTTAAGAAAAAACAAAACCTAAAATGCAGTGACAGGGAGGAGTACCTGGCGGCGCAAAGCAAAGAGAGGAGATGGCTGGTGAGAATCTCTGTGAGCGTGCCTGCGGAAGTAGCCCTCGAGCAGTGGACTGAACAGAAAAAGCGGACAGCAATGTTTTCCAAGTAGCTTCAACGTAGTTCCCACGTTACCGGGATGCCGTATCGGATGAAAAAAGTTAAATCCTGTGCGGAATGAGCAGAAGTGTATTCTTCTGGAATTCAGGTGGTACCGTGGATGGAAACATTCTCCCTGAACGTAAGGCACAGAAAAGGTGTTTTATGTTCGGGGATTTTTTATGCAGCAAATTTAGAACAGGAGGTTTTCATATGAAACAGATTACAGGAAACAAACTTCTGGTAAAGGCTCTGAAGGAGGAGGGTGTCGAGTATCTCTTCGGTTATCCGGGAGCTTGCACCATTGATATCAGCGATGAGCTTTACAAACAGGATGAAATCAAAATCGTTCTGCCGCGCCACGAGCAGGCGCTGGTGCATGAGGCGGATGCCTATGCGAGAACGACAGGAAAAGTCGGCGTATGCTCGTTACCAGCGGCCCTGGTGCAACCAACCTGGTCACCGGTCTTGCAACGGCAAACTACGACAGCGTTCCGCTTGTCTGCTTCACCGGACAGGTAGCCCGCCACCTCATCGGAAACGATGCATTCCAGGAGGTTGATATCGTCGGCATCACCCGCAGCATCACGAAATACGGCGTGACCGTCAGAAACCGGGAAGACCTTGGACGCATCATCAAAGAAGCCTTCTACATCGCCCGCACCGGAAAACCGGGCCCGGTTCTCATTGACCTTCCAAAAGATGTCATGGCAGAGCTCGGCAGCGCAGAGTATCCGAAGAACGTCAACATCCGCGGCTACAAACCGAACACCAGCGTACACATCGGCCAGTTAAAACGTGCGCTGAAAATGCTCGCAAAAGCAAAACGCCCGCTGTTCCTTGCCGGAGGCGGCGTCAACATCGCACATGCGCAGGAAGTGTTCCGCGAAGTGGTCGAGAAAACACAGGTGCCGGTTGTCACAACCGTTATGGGACGCGGCGCGATCTCCACGAAACACCCGCTGTTCATCGGAAACCTTGGCATGCACGGCGCGTATGCGGCGAATATGGCAGTCAGCGAGTGCGATCTGCTGTTCTCGATCGGAACACGTTTCAATGACCGTATCACCGGAAAGCTGCATGAATTTGCCCCGCACGCGCAGATTGTCCACATCGACATCGACACAGCTTCGATCTCCCGAAACATTCACGTCGATATTCCGATCGTAGCCGATGCAAAAGAGGCGATCACGAAGATAGCAGAGTACGTAGAGCCATGCTCCACATCGAAATGGCTTGCCCAGATTGATGCCTGGAAGAACGAGCATCCGCTGACGATGCGCCCGAACGGCGTGATGGGACCGCTCGATATTTTCAACGCGATCAACGAGCAGTTTGACGATGCGATTATCGTCACCGACGTCGGACAGCACCAGATGCTGACAAGTCAGTACGTCGACATTACCGAAAACCGCCAGATCATCATGTCCGGCGGCCTTGGAACGATGGGATACGGCCTTCCGGGCGCGATCGGAGCAAAAATCGGCAACCCGGACAAACCGGTCATCGCGATTTCCGGTGACGGCGGTATGCAGATGAATATTCAGGAGCTGGCAACTGCCGTTCTCGAGGAGCTGCCGGTCATCCTGTGTATCTTCAATAATGAATACCTCGGCATGGTACGCCAGTGGCAGAAGCTGTTTTACGGCAAACGGTACAGCATGACAAACCTGCGCGCCGGTGCACTTTCCCGCAGAACAGACGGAGAAGAGTACCCGGAATACACGCCGAATTTTATCAAATTGGCTGAGAGTTACGGCGCAAAAGGCATCCGCGTCATGAAGAAAGAGGATATCGCCGCAGCGTTTGAAGAGGCGAAGAAAAACACCAAGACTCCGACGATCATCGAATTTATCATCGATCCGGAGGAGATGGTTTACCCGATGATCAAGCCGGGCGGAACGCTCGAAGATATGATTATGGACTGTTAGGAGGAGAGCGCGATGAATAAGGGAATGAAAAAAAGATGGATTTCACTGTACGTAGAAAACCAGGTTGGTGTCCTTTCCAAGATTTCCGGGCTTTTTTCCGCAAAAAGCTATAACTTGGACAGCCTGACCGTCGGAACGACCGAGGACCCGACCGTATCGCGTATGACGATCGCCACGGTCAGTGACGATGAGACGTTTGAGCAGATCAAAAAACAGCTGAACCGCATGGTCGAGGTCATCAAAGTCATCGACTTCACCGACGTGTTTGTGCGCATGAAAGAGATTCTGTATATCAAGGTATTCAACTGCAGCGCAGCTGACAAAGTCGAGCTGTTCCAGATCGCTGAGACGTTCAAGGCGAAGGTCATCGACTACGGAAAAGACAGCCTGCTGCTCGAGTTTGTCCAGACGGCGACGAAAAACGATGCAGTTGTGAAGCTGATGAAAGAGGAATTCAGCAAGATCGAAGTCGTGCGCGGCGGAAGCGTCGGTATCGAGTCGATCAATGTGATGGAGCGGTAAAAGAGAGGACGTTTTTGCGTGAACGAAAAGAGTATTACCACAATTACGTTAAAAAAGATTAATAAGAAAAGTGTGTATCAGTACATCTATGAGCACCGACAGACGGCGAAGCAGCAGATTGTGCAGGATCTGACGATGGGGCTTTCGATGCACAGCGGAACGCTCGAGCATATCTGCATCGACCCGGAAGGGCCGGAGTGCTACTGCGCTTCTTTTTATTGAAGAGTTTCTGCAGTCGGAATTTTAATTTTTAGTTATAGAATTTCAGGGATAGAAAATCCGGGAACGGAAAGTTTTACATTGCTTTCCATTCCCGGATTTTTTCTGCTTTTTATCAGTGTTCGTTTTTAGATAAACATCGCATAAATCGACGCTCCGACCACAGTCAGAATACCTGCAACTGCAATCGAAAGGCTGCTCATCGCGCCCTCGACATCGCCCATCTCCATGGCCTTCGCCGTACCGATCGCATGGGAGGCCGATCCGATACTGATGCCCTTTGCAATCGGCTCCTCAATGTGAAACAGCTTGCAGAGCGTCTCCGCCAGCATATTTCCCAGCACACCCGTGATGATGATAACGGCAACCGTGATCGTCACCGCACCGCCGAGCTCTTCCGAAACACCCATGCCGATGGCCGTTGTGATGGATTTCGGCAGCAGTGTTACATACATTTTATGATTCAGATTGAAGATCAGCGCCAGCGCGAGAACCACGGTAAGGCTCGTCAGCACGCCGGAGAGAATACCGGCGAGGATGGCTTTGATATTCTTTTTCAATGCCTCCATCTGCTCATACAGCGGAATCGCAAGGCAGACCGTTGCAGGAGTCAGCAGATAGCTCAAGTATTTTGCACCGTCATTATAATTCTGATAATTGATATCGAAAACAGCAAGGAATACAATGACGACTGCAATGGAAATCAGCAGCGGATTGAAAATCGGAAGCCCAAATTTTTTCTTTAACAGCATGCCGAGCTCATACGCCAGAAGGCTGATGACAACGCCGAAAAATGCAGATTCACAGAACATATTTGTCATTTTGCGTCCCCTCCTTTGTGTTTATTTTCCAGCCGGATGACCGCCTGTGTCACGCGTCCGGACACAACCATAACGACGATGGTGCTGACGAGCGTAATCACGAGAACCGGAACGAGAACGGCTTTTAATTCACCCCAGGATTCCATCAGGCCGACGCCCGCCGGAATGAACATGACCGGCATGATCTCAATCATAAACTTGCCTGCGTCCTCGACGGCATCAAGTTTTAATGCCCCCGTCATCAGAAGCGCCAGCATCAGCACAAGGCCGTAGATACTTGCCGGAATCGGAAGCGGCAGCACGGCGTGCAGGATTTCTCCGACGAACGAAACCGCCATAATTACAAGGAACTGTCTTAATAATTTCACTTTTTCTGTTGTCCTTTCTCCCCATAACCCACATAACATCACTCCTTCTCAATGTCACGACCCCGATTATACTACCCGCATAAAAGAATTTCAACCGTAAATGTTACTGCAATTTTGGCGATTTTTGCCAAAAAAGCAAAAAAATGCCCGCCAATCAAACGAAAAAGTGAAATCGGTGGGCATTTTAACATGATTTTTTGAGTTGATCCGATACGGAACTTTTTAAGCATTGCTTTCGGCATTTTTCCGATCCGGCAGAACGAAGATAAAGATCAGCGAACTGACAAGCAGCATGCCCGGATAGAAGAGGTTTGCCATGATTTCAAAGGCGGAGAGCTCATATCCCAGTTCATGCACCGCGGAAATCGCCACGAGCATCTGCGCGCCGTACGGCAGGATGCCCTGTGAGATGCAGGAGAAGGTATCGAGGAGCGATGCCGTTTTCCGTGGGGTGATGCCGTAGTCCTCGGACATCTGCTTTGCGATCGGGTTTGCCATGACGATCGCGACGGTGTTGTTTGCGGTCGCAATGTCGAGCAGCGCGACGAGAATGCCGACACCGAGCTGGCCGCCCTTTTTCCGCGGAAGATTTTGTGAATGGCACGAAGCAGGACAGTAAAGCCGCCGTTTTCCCGAATCAGCGCGCACATCGCAGCGACAAGAATCGCAACCATACATGTCTCAAACATACCCGAAGTGCCGCTTCCCATGCTGGAGAGCATATCCCAGAGCGTCGTCTGTCCCGTACCGAGCATGATAACGGCACCGGAAGCAATACCGATAAGGAGTACGACAAACACCTGAATGCCCGCGATGCCGCCGATCAGCACGAGCAGGTACGGAACCGTCTGCAGCAGATGGTATTCGTGGACGATCGGTGTGCCCGGCGCCTGTCGGAAGGAGATTACAAGGATCAGCGCCAGCGCGGCAAGAGCAGCCGGGAGAGCGATCCAGAAGTTTTCGCGGAACTTGTCTTTCATCTCGCAGCCCTGTCCGTTGCAGGCGGCGATTGTCGTGTCGGAGATGAAAGAGAGGTTGTCGCCGAACATGGATCCGCCCATGACGGAGGCGACGCAGAGCGCCAGCGAAAAGCCGGAGGTCTCGGCAACAGCAGAGGCGATCGGCACGAGAAGCGTGATCGTTCCGACGGAGGTTCCCATGGCCGTGGAGACGAAGCAGGCAACGACAAAGAGCACAGCGACGGCATACTTTGCCGGAATCCAGGAGAGCATGAAATAGGCAACGCTCTCTGCACTGCTCCTTCCGACAACGCCGACAAACGTGCCTGCGGCGAGGAAGATCAGCAGCATTGTGATGATGTTTTTGTCCCCGATGCCCTGTCCCATGAGGGCGAGCTTTTCTTCAAACGGGACACTGCGTTCTGCAGACAGGCGACGAGGATCGCTGCCAGAAACGCGACGACGATGGGGATGTTGTAGAAGCCCATCGGAATTTTTAAAATATACTCGGAATAAATGCCGAGCCCCAGATAAAACACCAGAAAAACGGCGATCGGGAGCAGGGCGGATGGCTTTCCTTTTTTCATAGAAATAAATACCAGACCTTTCGTGTGATTTTCCTTATTTTTCAATAGGGCGAATAGAATTATTCTACCATCTGGATCAGAAATCGTAAAGTAAAAAAGCAGGAAAAAACACGCCGGACATCTGGTAAATTCCAGAAATCCGGCGTGTTTTATAAGAGGTGCGTTTTGCTGTGCCTGTGCTTTATCATTTTGCAAGGAGCATCATAATCTGATTGCTTCTGCTTACGAATTTTGTCATCTCGTCCGGAGAGAGCGGTTTGTGGCTGATCATTGCCAGATCATACAGCTGCTCGCAGAACAGGGATGTGTTGTCGTTCTCGCCATTCTTCAGAATATACTGAACGAGCGGATGTTTTGCATTCAGGATCAGGGTTTCCTGTCCGCCGAACATGGACGGATCCATGCCGGTCATGCCATACATCTTCATCATATCCTGCATCCGGCGGCTCTCCTCGGAAAGCGTTACCATGGAGGATACATTTTCGTCTTTCAGGTTCTCAACTTTGACGGTCAGATCTTTCTTGTCGAGGACTTTGCGGAAGAGATCGGTCAGAGTATTTGTAGCGTCGGTCAGATCCTCACCGGACTCGTCTTTCATATCGTTGGTCAGATCTGCATCGATGCGCTGGAAGGTTACATGCTCGTTGTAACGCTCTGCATGGGTGATGAAAGCGGAGTCGATGTTGTGTTTCAGGATGACAGCATCCATGCCCTGGCTGCGGAACATGTTGATGTACTGGCTCTGCTGAACTTCGTCGGTGACGTAGTAAACAGTCGTTTTTTCCGGCTCTTTCTTCTCGTCAGCGTTTTCCGTATTTTCGGTATTCTCCGTAGTTTCAGCCTTCTCCTCGGTGTTCTCTGCAGGAGCTTCTTCTTTCTTATTCTCGTTGATGCAGTCCTCAAGAGTCAGATATTTTCCGTCGATGTTCTTGAACAGAATATAGTCCATCATCTTCTTGGAGAATTTCTCGTCCTTGATGCATCCGTATTTGATGAATGGGTTGATATCATCCCAGTATTTCTCGTAATTCTCACGGTCGGTTTTGCACATGCCGGAGAGCTTGTCAGCGAATTTCTTGGAGATGTACTCGGAGATCTTTTTGACAAATCCGTCGTTCTGCAGTGCGCTTCGGGATACGTTCAGCGGCAGATCCGGGCAGTCGATGACGCCTTTTAAGAGCATCAGGTATTCCGGAATGACTTCTTTGATGTTGTCGGCAATAAATACCTGGTTGTTGTACAGCTTGATGGTTCCCTCGATGGAATCGTACTCGGTGTTGATACGCGGGAAGTAGAGGATACCTTTGAGGTTGAACGGATAGTCCATGTTCAGGTGGATCCAGAACAGCGGCTCGCGGTAGTCGTTGAAGACTTTGCGGTAGAATTCTTTATAATCCTCATCGCTGCACTCGTTTGGATGTTTGGTCCACAGCGGGTGGATATCGCTGATGGAAACCGGGCGTTTGTTGATTTTTACTTTCTCTTTGGCCGGGGAAACTTCAACCTGCTCTTTCGTTCCGTCTTCTTTTTCTTTCTCTTCGTATTTTGCGTCCTCGTGGATGTGCTCTACGACAACGTCGTCGTCTTTTAATTCGCTTTCATCGATGGTCTCGTATTCCTGCGGCGCATTTGCTTTGGACAGGAAAATTTCAACCGGCATGAAGGAGCAGTATTTTTCCAGAACTTCGCGGACACGGTATTCGTTTGCGAATTCCAGGCAGTCCTCGTTCAGGAACAGAGTGATTTCGGTACCAACAGTTGTCTTGCTGCCCTCGGACATATCGTACTCGGTGCTTCCGTCACAGGTCCAGTGTACCGGGGTGGATCCTTCTTTATAGGAAAGAGAATCGATGTGAACTTCATCTGCTACCATGAAAGCAGAGTAGAAACCAAGACCGAAGTGGCCGATCATCTGATCTGAATTCGTTTTGTCTTTGTATTTCTCCAGGAATTCGGTAGCGCCGGAGAAGGCGATCTGGGTAATATATTCTTCGACTTCGTCTGCGGTCATACCGATACCGTTATCGATGAATTTTAAGGTTTTCTCATCCGGGTTTACAATCACCTGAATGGCTGCTTTGTAGTCATCCGGCAGAGTATATTCACCCATGCCGTCCAGTTTTTTCAGTTTGGTGATGGCATCGCAGCCGTTGGAAACGAGCTCACGGACAAAGATATCGTGGTCGGAATACATCCATTTTTTGATAATCGGGAAAATATTGTCGCTGTTGATTGAAAGATTTCCATGTTTCGCACTCATGAGAAACACACTCCTTTTCTTATAAAAATATTTTGATCCAGCAAAGCGGGAATATCATGCTTTTTTAGATGTCTGCAGCTTTTTTACTGCTCTGATAGTTATAGTAATACTGGCACAGGGAAAAGTCAAGGGAAAATTAGCACTCGAGAAAAAAGAGTGCTAACAGAACGACGGAAAGTATTGAATTTACTGGTATTACGGTACTTTCTAAACTTTTTGTAAAGTCTGATCAGAAGGGCTGCGCAGTTGTTTCTGGAGAATGGATATGCTACAATGAAAAAGCATAGAAGCGTTTCGAACAGAAAGATTCCGAGGGTACATAAAAGAAAAATGGAGGAAATACATGACAAATGCGACAAAGGCGGCGCTGGAAGCGTCATTAAAAAAGCTGCTTTTGAAAAAGCCGCTGGACAAAATTACGATCAACGATCTGACGACAGACTGCGGCATCAGCCGGATGGCGTTTTATTATCATTTTAAGGATATCTACGATCTTGTCGAATGGTCGTGCCTGGAGGATGCGACGCAGGCGCTGCAGGGGAAGAAAACGTATGAGACATGGCAGGAAGGCCTGCAGCAGATTTTTGAGGCAGTGCTCGAGAATAAACCATTTATTATGAATGTCTATCACTCTGTAAGCCGGGAGCAGATCGAAACATATCTCTTTCATCTGACGCACGATCTGCTGTACGGTGTCGTACAGGAAAAAGCAAAGGGAACCGGCATCTCCGAGGCGGATCAGAGTTTTATCGCAGATTCTATAAGTATAGCTTTACCGGTGTCATGCTCGACTGGATCAAAGACGGAATGAAAGGGGATTACCATATGATTGCGGAAAAAATGCACCGCACGATGGAAGGAAATGTCGTCAATTCCATCCGAAATTTTGAAAAAAGAAATAAAATATAGTTACACTTTACAAAACAGGGCGGATGATAAAAATTTAATCATCGCCCTGTTTTGTAAATGGAAAAGCGGGGAAAAATGAAGTAAGATTCAAATTGTCAACAGACAATGGCAACACAAATAGAAACTTGTAAAACAAAGAAAGCAGCATAACCTATACGAACCGGAAATTCGAAAAAACATTCCGGCAGTCGTATTTAGAAAAGAAAGGATGAACGTCTATGTCAAAAAAAGGATTAAAATTCGGAATCGCATCAGCAGCAGTCATCGGAGCTGGAGCAGCAGTGCTGCGGGCAAAAAACAAGAGTGGAGCAAAAAAAGCAGCGGAGACAACCACTGTAACATCAGAACCAAAGAATGATTACCGCAACACCGAGCGCGGAAAAGATAAGAAAAACAGCAAAGGCATTTATTACACCAACGGAAACTACGAAGCCTTCGCAAGACCGGAAAAACCGGAAGGCGTCGATGAGAAGAGCGCATACCTCGTAGGAAGCGGCCTCGCAGCCCTCGCAGCAGCGTGCTTCCTCGTAAGAGACGGCCAGATGAAAGGCGATCACATCCACATTCTGGAAGCCATGGACATCGCCGGCGGTGCCTGCGACGGTATCTACGATCCGACCCGCGGCTACATCATGAGAGGCGGCCGTGAGATGGAAAACCACTTCGAGTGCCTGTGGGATCTGTTCCACAGCATCCCGTCAATTGAGACACCTGGCGTATCCGTTCTCGACGAGTATTACTGGCTGAACAAAAAAGACCCGAACTACTCCCTGTGCCGTGCAACGAAGAACCGCGGCGAGGATGCCCATACCGACGGCAAGTTCAACCTGAGCCAGAAAGGCTGCATGGAGATCATGAAACTCTTCATGACAAGAGACGAGGATCTGTACGACAAGACGATCGAGGATGTTTTCGATGATGAAGTCTTCAATTCCACCTTCTGGCTGTACTGGAGAACGATGTTCGCATTCGAAAACTGGCACAGTGCACTGGAGATGAAGCTGTACTTCCAGCGGTTCATTCACCACATCGGCGGACTGCCGGACTTCTCCGCACTGAAATTCACGAAGTACAACCAGTATGAATCCCTGATTCTTCCGATGAAGAAATACCTCGAGGATGCCGGCGTAGACTTCCAGTTCAATACCGAAGTAACCAACGTTATCTTTGAAATCAACGATGGAAAGAAAGTAGCAAAAGCCATCGAGTGCAAAGTAAACGGCGTCGAGAAAGGCATCGTTCTCACCGAGAATGACCTCGTCTTCGTTACCAACGGAAGCTGTACCGAAGGCACGATCTACGGCGATCAGAACCATGCACCGAACGGTGATGCAGAGGTCCGCACGAGCGGCTGCTGGAGCCTGTGGAAAAACATTGCAAAACAGGATCCGTCCTTTGGACATCCGGAGAAATTCTGCTCCGATATTGCAAAGACAAACTGGGAATCCGCAACAATTACCACTCTCGACAATAAGATCATTCCGTATATCACCAATATCTGCAAACGTGATCCGAGAACCGGAAAGGTTGTTACCGGCGGTATCGTAAGCTGCCAGGATTCCAAGTGGCTTTTAAGCTGGACCATCAACCGTCAGGGACAGTTCAAAGAGCAGGATAAAGATAAGGTATGCGTATGGGTTTACAGCCTGTTCACCGACGTACCTGGCGACTATGTGAAGAAACCGATGAAAGAGTGCACTGGTAAAGAGATCACCGAAGAGTGGCTGTACCACCTCGGCGTGCCGGTTGACCAGATTCCGGAGCTGGCAGAGAACAGCGCTGTCTGCGTACCGACCATGATGCCGTACATCACCGCATTCTTTATGCCAAGAAGAAAGGGCGACCGCCCGGATGTCATCCCGGATGGCTGCGTCAACTTCGCATTCCTTGGACAGTTCGCTGAGACACCAAGAGATACCATCTTCACGACAGAGTATTCCGTTCGTACCGCAATGGAAGCTGTTTACGGACTCCTCGGCGTAGACCGCGGCGTGCCGGAAGTATGGGGCAGCGTTTACGATATCCGCGACCTGCTGGACAGCTCCGTGAAACTGATGGATGGAAAATCCCCGCTGGAAATCGAGCTTCCTGGACCGCTCAACCTGCTGAAAAAACCTCTGCTGAAACTGGTAGATGGAAATGTAGTTGGAGATCTCTTAAAAGAGCATGGAATTATCAAAGAGGATATGGTGAAATAAGAAATAGAAAATAAGTAAGAAATTCAATAAGACCTGCGCTTTCAAACGGCGCAGGTCTTATTGCGTTGCTATGTATGGTCTCAAACAATTATAGCAATTCCAGAAAATAATGCAAAAAATCCAGCACTGCAGAACGTGAATTACTGCGTCACGGATTTTCGTCGTACCCCGGTACGCCTTCAAATCCGTTCCTTGTAATTCGCGCCCTGCAGCACTGCCTTTTTTGCGTTATTTCTGGTCTTGCTATAAGCAGATTTCTTCGTGAAAAACAGTGCGGCACAGACGGCGGCGATGCCTCCGGCGAGCTTTGCAACGAGAAGCGGCACGACAAAATCAGGATCG
>ENA-OQHA01000670-OQHA01000670.1-human-gut-metagenome-genome-assembly--contig:-NODE-670-length-16179-cov-3.733990_pt1 | contig 16179 bp, 13 predicted proteins | sample MGYA00242558_ERZ504707 | MGnify/ENA primary metagenome ERZ504707 (study PRJEB26092, sample SAMD00036197) | human gut metagenome | host: Homo sapiens | study: EMG produced TPA metagenomics assembly of...
ATTCATTGTATGGTACATTGGGTATTAACTATGATGGATGGGTATTCTTGGATGCAACTTTCCGTAATGACTGGTCTTCAGCTTTGAGTAAGGAAAATCGTTCTTTCTTCTATCCATCAATTTCAGCTTCTTGGATTATCAGTGATATGGTTGGAAAAATGGATAAGATGATGCCGTCATGGTTTACTTATGCTAAAGTACGTGCTTCTTTTGCTCAAGTAGGTAATGATATGGATGCGTATCAGTTGTATAATTATTATGAAATATCTTCCGACCCTAATGGTAATACAACAGGTAAGCCTCTTGAGGCTTATTATGATTCAACAGTGCAAAGTGAGTTGATTTCTTCATGGGAAGCCGGCTTGGAATTGAAATTCTTCAATAATCGTTTAGGATTTGATGTGGCATGGTATAAATCAAATGCAAAGCGTCAGTTGATGAATATTCCGATGGATAATATGTCTGGATACAAATCTCGTAAGATTAATGCAGGTAATATTCAGAATACAGGTATTGAGTTGATGATTAATGCACGTCCTATTGAAACAAATGATTTTAGTTGGGATACTCAGTTCAACTTCTCTAAGAATAACAACAAGGTTATTGAATTAGCTCCTGGAGTTGATAAATATGAATTAGGTGGTGCCGCTGAATTAAAAGTTTACGCTGTGCAGGGTGGTAACTATGGTGAGATTTGGGGTACCAAGTTTATGCGTGTAACGGATGAAAATAGTCCGTATTATGGTAAGTTATTATTAAATAAAGCTGGTTTGCCTCAGTCTACAGGGGTTTCTGAGAAGATTGGTGACCAGCAGGCCGACTGTATGTTAGGTTGGAACAATAGCTTTAGATATAAGAACTTTGCTTTGAGCTTCCAGATTGACGGACGTTTAGGCGGTGATATTTATTCTTATACTAATTATGCATTACAGATTGCCGGCCGTGCAGAATGTACAGCACCGGGTGGAATGCGTGAGAATTTTGTAGTGGATGGTGTAATTGCCCAGCAAGATGGAACATACGCTCCTAGTACAATAAAGGTTTCTCAGCAGGATTATTGGCAGGCTATAGGTACAGGTAATACTGGTATTGGAGAAGCAAATATTTATGATGCAACCAATATTCGTTTACGTAATATTGCGTTGAACTATTCATTTCCATCATCTATGTTAAAGAAGACTATTTTCCAGCAGTTGAAATTAGGTTTCTCTGTGAATAACGTATGGATGATTTACAGTGATATGAATGGCATAGATCCTGAAGCTGTATTTATCACAAATACTAATGCTACAGGTTTTGAGAACTGTGCATCTCCTACATCACGTTCTTATTTATTTAACGTTACTCTTGGTTTCTAATCAAAAAAGAATTTTAAATGAAAGCGATTGATAAATTATTTTTAGGGTTAAGCCTATTCAGTTTAGGATTAACTTCTTGCTCTGATTTTGATGAGGTGAATACAGACCCTTCTAAGACACAATTAGGATCTGTTAAATCCTACTTTGCCTTGAATCAGTCTTTTAGCAAGATTCAGATGGACCCTAGTACAGGTGAACGTGTATACGTTTATAACTGGGGAGAAGGTGCTCGTTTTCTTACAGAGAAGAAACATCTGTCTATTGGTAATTATGATGATGATTATATCAGCTCTTTTTACTATCCAGCAATTGCATTTTCTATAAATAATGCGACACTGGCTGTTCAAATAGCTGAAACTCATCCGGATGAGGTGGTCGATCAGAAATTTTATCCGAATATGAAGCAGTTTGCTCGCATTTGGCGTGCATATTTGTTAGCACAGTTTGCTGATAGTTTTGGTCCTTGTGCTTTACCTCAAGATTTGACGGGGGGATTGAATCCTGTATATAGCAGCGAGAAGGATACATACAATTATATATTGGATGAATTAGCTGATGCGGTAAAAGCGATAGATGTATCTGTTGAACCAACAGAAGATCAGGCAAAATGTGACCCTTATTTTGGGTACGATGCCACAAAATGGGTGAAATATGCCAATTCATTGCGAATGCGTTTGTCTATGCGTTTGAGCAATCTGAAAGATAGGGATCCTGAAATGTATGCTAAAGCTGTAGCTCAGTTTAAGGATGCAGCTGCTGATTTGAGTAAGACAATCAGTGAAGATGCGGATATTATGGAAATTGTACAGAATAATGGATGGGATGATTATTCTGGTCCGTATACCCGCTCTTATAATCAGCATTGTTTGTCTGGTACTTTGGCTAATTTGATGACTAACTTAGGAGGAATTTCTATTCAAGAACAACGCCCTGATATTGCAGCAAGTTACATAAAAGATGCTGATTATTTAGGAAAGCGTTTTGAGAAGCATTTTGTATTGAATACTGATAATCCGACTAAAGGATATTGGATGGACGGACTTCCTGAAAACTTGGATCCTCGTGCATTGAAATTATATTATTTACCTTATGATTCAAATGCAGATAATACGATTGATATAGGTTCTGAAGTGAAAAAATATAAAGGTACTTTTGGGCTTATTTCTTTTGAAGACGAGACAGATACCATAAAGATAGATGGTACGTATTCTTGGAATGGTATACCTGCTGGTACAACAACTAGTTTTTCGCCTTCTATGTCTAAGAACGAGTTGCCTAATAGTAGTAGTGCACGTTTGAATAATTATCCTATATTGGGTTCTCAGGCTAGAGATGCAAAGGAAAAGATGGTTTACTTCGGTCCATGGGAAACTTATTTCCTTGTTGCTGAGGCCTTGGAACGTCAGTGGGTTACACCGGGTGAAGTTGGTGGTCTTACTGCAGAAAATGCTTATAATAAAGCTGTTAAATTGAGCTTTATTCATTTTGGCGTTTCTCAGTATTACGATGATTATATTAGTTCGAGAGAGTATAATCGCGTAGGTACTTCTGTGGCATATAATCATACAGATCCTGCTTCTTCTGTGACAATGAAGTATGTTGATGGTTATACAGATCAGGAAGGAACTGTTCAATATCAGTATCCAGATGGAACTCGTACATTGTATGGTAATCAGTTGAATGATCATTTATCAAAAATATTTACTCAAAAATACATTGCTCAATTGCCATATTTGGTGCAAGAGTGTTGGTCTGATTATCGTCGTGTAGGCTTGCCATTCTTTGACATTATAGCAAATGAAAAAATGATGACAGGCACTGATATGACTGAGTGGGATCCGGAATCATGGAAATCTGGACAGAAATGGCAGTATTATCCGCAGCGTATGAGATACCCGACTACGTTTGATAATGCAAATCCAACGGAATATAAGCACGCATTGGAATTATTAGGTGGTGCTAATACTACGATGGTTCCATTGTGGTGGTCATTGGCGTATAGTCAGAAATAATATTTAAAAGAATAGCCTGACAACCTGTTTGCAGATATAATCTGCGTAAGAAATGGTTGTTAGGCTATTTTTTTGTGTATACAAATCTATTTTTTATATAAATAAAGAATGCAGTAATTGGTTGTTATGAAGAAACGATTATTTGTAGCATTGTTATCTTTGAGCATTGTCACTTCTACTATCGGACAAGTGTCGGAAAAATCACCACAAGACGTTCAGAAAGAAAAAAGGATGGAGTGGTTCTCAAATGCCAAGTTGGGTATTTTTATTCATTGGGGCATTTATTCGGTGAAGGGGGTTTCCGAAAGCTGGTCTTTCTTCAATAAATACCTTCCGTATGAGGAATATATGAGCCAGAAGGATGGATTTACTGCCTCAAAGTATGATCCTAAAGCCTGGGTAGACTTGATTAAAGAGAGTGGAGCCCGTTATACGGTGATTACGACGAAGCACCATGATGGAATGGCTTTATGGGATACAAAGGCGGGTGAGCTGAGTACGGTAAAGTGTACACCAGCCAAGAGAGATTTAATCAGTCCTTTTGTAAAAGAAGTCCGCAAGCAGGGTTTGAAGTTGGGATTCTATTATTCCTTACTGGACTGGTCGCATCCTGATTATCCGAATATGACACGTACGGAAGTACGTTATACGAATGATTCCGTGCGCTGGAAACGTTTCGTGAATTTTAATATGGCACAATTGGCGGAGTTGAACAAGACTTGGAAGCCGGACTTGTATTGGTTTGATGGCGACTGGGAACAGACGGCGGAGGCATGGAACTCTAAAGGAATCGTGGATTTGTTGCGCTCGGACAATAAGAATGTAATTATCAACTCGCGTATCCAGGGATATGGAGATTATGCTACGCCGGAGCAGGGAGTTCCTATTGTACGTCCTGAAGATAAATATTGGGAGTTGTGTATGACGATGAATGATTCGTGGGGCTATCAGCATACGGATACCAATTATAAATCACCTTATATTTTATTGCGGACCTTTGTGGATTGCCTGAGTATGGGTGGAAATCTGTTGCTGGACATCGGTCCGAAAGAGGACGGTACGATTCCGGAAGAGCAGGTAGCTATCTTGAAAGAGTTCGGACGTTGGACGAAAAAGCATAAGGAGGCGATTTATGATACGCGTGCCGGTATTCCAACAGAACACTTCCAGGGATATACAACACTGAATAAAGGGGGAGATATCTTGTATCTCTACTTACCATATAAGCCCAATGGTCCTATTGAAGTGAAAGGGCTGATGAATAAAGTCAACCGGGTATGGGTAGTAGGCAATGGTTCCATGTTGTCTTATAAGGTATATAATAAGAACTATTGGAGTGAAGTGCCTGGTAATCTTTATATCGATGTGCCCGATCATGTACTTGATTCACAAATCACGGTAATTGCCGTATTGTTGGACGGACCGGTCAAATTGTATCGGGGAGCGGGACAGGTTATTGAAAGTAATTAATGAAAAAACGGATTATGAGAGAACAATTGATAGGTAGTTTGTTTGCACTTGCAGTGGCAGGACAGCTTTGGGGGCAGGGGCTATATGAAAAGTATGAACGTATGCTGACGCTTCCCGAAGGTTATGTATGCTATCGTGTGGATGGAAAAATTAAAGTAGATGGAAAACTGAATGAGGCAGACTGGCAAAAGGCGCAGTCCACTTCTTCTTTTGTAGATATAAGTGGGGAAGGATTTGCCAAACCTTGTTATGATACTTCTGCCAAAATGTTGTGGGATGATAATTATCTCTATGTAGGAGCCGTGTTGCAGGAGGATGATATCAAGGCAAAACTCAGTCAGCGGGATACAATTATCTATTATGACAATGACTTTGAGGTTTTTCTGGATCCGGATGGGGACGGGCAGAATTACTTTGAAATAGAAACCAATGCGAAGGGAGTTATTTTTGACTTGATGCTGGACAAACCTTACCGTTCGGGAGGTAATTTTATGATTCAGTGGGATTGTCCGGGACTTCAGCTGGCTATTCATCGTGAAGGAACCTTGAACAAGTCGAAAGATAAGGACAAACAGTGGAGCGTGGAAATGGCTATTCCTCATAAAGCGTTGACAGTGAATTTCTCCAACCCGGATCAGGCTGGAAACTGCTGGCGTATCAACTTCTCACGTGTGCAGTGGTTGAAGCTGGACAGCGTGAAGAAAACTGGGTATGGATGCCTACTGGACGCATCGATATGCACATGCCCGACAGATGGGGATTCTTGTATCTTTCCGATAAGGTGATAGGAACGGGTACTGATTCCTTCAAGTATCCTTACAATATGGCTGCCTATAAGTTGCTTTGGGCCATGTTCTATGCACAATTGGATAATTATGCCAAGGAGAAAAACTACATTCGTTCCAAAGAAAATTTCTTCCTGACCGAGGCAGAATTGAAGGATTTGCCTGCTGGTGCTGAAATCTTGGTAGAGGCTACACAACGTACATTCTGTATGTCGGTGAGCGTGCCTGAAGAAAAAGTGCGTTATGTGGTAGACCATAACGGTAGGTTTACTCGTGAAGCTATTACTCCCCGTCAGGTAAAGAACTGGGTATGGATGCGCATTAACAAGGAAAAGGGAGATGCGTACTATAAGAAATACTTTGCTCTGATGAAACAATGTGGCATCAGTGGAGTCATGTTTGAAGGCTATGATGAGGCTACTTACCGGATGTGTAAGGAAGCGGGGCTGGAGGCACATTATTGGAAGTGGACCATGAACCGCAGAGAAGTGCGTGAGACACATCCCGACTGGTTTGCCGTGAACCGCAAAGGGGAGTCATGCTATGACAAACCTGCTTATGTAGATTATTACCGCTTTTTGTGTCCGAACCATGAAGGTGTGGCTGAATATCTGGCTGCTGATTACCTGAAAGAAGCGAATTTGCCTTATGTGGATGGAGTGCATTTGGATTATGTGCGTTTCCCGGATGTAGTGTTACCGGTGAGCTTATGGAAGAATTACGGAATTGAGCAGACTTCTGAATTGCCGGAATATGATTATTGTTATTGTGAGGTATGCCGGAAGATGTTTAAGGAGCAGACCGGTAAAGACCCGCTGGAATTGAAGTATCCGATGGAAGACCAGTCATGGATAAATTTCCGTCTGGATGCCATTACACGTGTGGTCAATAAGATTACGCAGACCATCAAGGCAGATGGCAAACGTATCTCTGCTGCGGTATTCCCGGGACCTTCTATGGCTCGCAAGATGGTACGTCAGGATTGGGGACAGTGGTCGCTCGATGCATACTTCCCGATGATTTACAATGGTTTTTATTATGAAGGACCGGAGTGGATTGGACGTTCGGTGAAGGAAAGTGTACAGACGATTAATGGGCGGGCTAAAATTTATGCCGGATTGATGTTCCCTGATATTAAGAAAACTTTTGAGCAGGCATTGGATGAGGCTTTCAACAATGGAGCTTCAGGGGTTTCCTTCTTTGACGGGCCGGACGAAGAGTATCTGCATAAGTTTAAGGCTTATTTGGATAAAAGAGGTTTTGAAGTAGCAAAATAATAAAATGAGTATATGAAGATAGTTAGTATGTTTGTTTCCTTATTCGTGGCGTTGAACGTATGTGCGGCAGGACATAAGGAACTTCCTGCAAAAGGAGATTTGAATTTGACGGTATTTGACAAGGAGAATATTCATTTTGTACCAGATACGTATGCAGGGTATTCTGCTGCGGGTGCGGATGGAGTCATTCATCTGGTGAACGGTCGTATTATTTTGAAGAAGATTCAGATCCCCGATTACCAGCGGGATGTGACGGTCAGCTTGAAGGTGACCGTAGCTTCTAATGGTGACCGTTGGGATAAATCCGGTTCTTGTTTTGTGCTTCCCAAGAATTCGGTTGTGAATCTGCTGAGTATTGCACAGGGAAAGAAACAGTTTCCGGCAATTGACAGCCTGAAACTGGAAAATATGATTGGAATTGTACCGGGAAAGGACTATTTTCCTACAATAGAGCTGATGCGCTTCATGACACCTTTCGGAGTAGGGCATTTCAGTGAAGATGATGATTCTTTGTCCAGCAAGCGTCGTCCGGTTTATATTCCTAAGTGGGAGAAATGTGTGCAATGGGAGCAGGACATTACGGATTTATATTCGGCCCTTAAAGGTGAAGTGTATGTCGGTATCTTTATTGACACGTGGACAAAAGAAGGATATGTGGCCAGTATGGAGTTGAAAATCAAGGAAACTCCGGTAACATGTGAAAAGCTTGTCCGCCGTCATGTGGAACCGCTGATGAACACAGTATATTATATCGGTCAGTTTTATCCGGACATTTTTGCCCGTAAATCTGTTTCTACTGATTTTGTGCTTCCGAAGAACGCGAAAAATGTGCGTTTGAAATACATTGTAACCGGTCATGGAGGCCATTCCGGTGGTGATGAATTTGTGCAGAAGCGCAATATCCTTTCAGTGGATGGAAAAGAGGTTTATAGCTTTGTTCCTTGGAGAGATGACTGTGCTTCTTTCCGTCGTTTCAATCCGGCTACTGGTGTCTGGCTTATCAAACGCCTGGCGGCCTATATTAGTGAAGATGGTTATAAGACCAAGGAGGTAGAGGAACCATTGGCATCTTCTGATTTATCGCGTTCTAACTGGTGTCCCGGATCGGATGTATTGCCAGAGGTCGTTGAACTTCCAGGCTTGCAAGCTGGAAAGCATACATTCACTGTCAGCATACCTGAGGCCCAGCCTGTAAATAAGGATGAGTTGAACCATTGGCTGGTGTCTGCTTATCTGGTATGGGAAGAATAAGAATGTGTTTGAATCATAGATGATTGTATAAAAAAGTTCGCCAGATTCTTTTACGGAGTCTGGCGAACTTTTATTGAACCATTATTTGGAGTGTGAAGAAACGAATGATGGAATCAGCTGGATACGTTTTCCAAAGAGTGGTGTTTTTACAGGCGGGAGTGCCTTGAAGTGTGGGGAAGCCGCACTACGGCTGTGTACACCGTTAGTTTCGTATGAACGTCCGGCTTCCATAAGTGCCTGTTTCAAGAGAGGCTCGTTGACGTCTCCTATTTGATAAGCCTGTATCGGGTCATCTTCAATTTGGATATCCGGGATGAGTCCATCAGGCATACAGGGAGTTTTTCCATCGGCATTCTGGTAAATGCTGACCATTACATAGATTCCCCAGTTCTTCAGCTCTTGCGGGCATTTCTCGTACATATCTTCTGCGCTGAGCATCCACCGGTGCAGTACTTGCCGTGTGTCTGTGTGCCGATGAGTCGAACGTTTGTATAAGGCATTAGTCCGCCAAGTAGTGCTTCGGATGCGGATGCCGATCCGGAGCCGATTAATCCGTAGATTTTTTCAATCCGATGTTGGCATCTTTGGTGCTTGCATTGACTTCCACTTCCGGGTAATTGAATTCTGTGGTGAAACGGGTTTCCAGACTTTCTCCTTGTTTCTGGTAGCTTTCGCTCAAATAGCTGTTGTAGATTTCTTTTTCGAATACTTCTTGCTGCTGACAGCTTCTTGCGGAGCAAACATAGAGGCTAGCACATTTTCAGTGATAACATAACCTCCTCCGTTGTACCGGAGGTCTAAAACCAGTTCTTCAATACCTTCTGCTTTAAACTTTTTCCCAATTTCAATCAGTGGATTGATGGATTTCAGGTCAAAGCTGGTATAGGCTAGATAACCTACTTCTTTCCGTTGAATTCATATATGGAGTCGCAAATGATAGGATTTTCGTACATGTTGACTGCTGTCAGCTCTATTGATTTGTTCCGGCTAACAATGATATCTTCTTGCAGTTCTCCGAGGGAAACTTTTAAGGTAGGTTTGTAGTATAAATCCGCATAGTTGTCGGGGGTGATTTTTTCATCATTTATAGAAAGGATAATATCTCCTCGTTTAAATTCCGCTTTTGCAGCAGGAGTCCCTTTATGGACAAAGTTTACGACTGCTACATATTGATTCTTTTCTTTGTTTACCGGATAGAAAGTCAGATTCCAGCCAAATGTAGTAGAAACCCCTTCCACACTGCTGTTAAAGGAAGCCATGTCGTCGGTGAGCATGGACTATTTGTCAATGTATTTATCTCCTTGATGGTACCTTATTCGGTCAACGGTGCTGATTGGGTCATTGTTAGTCTCGATGTTCCAGTTGTCCAGGTCACTACTGATTTCTTTATTCCAGTAATAGTAGGTACTCATAGCCTCCTTACCGAACATGTTGGCATAATAGAGTTCTGTGGGGTTCTTCGATGTGGGATTCTGATCACCTTCTCCGTTTGTCGGTTTTGGATTTTCTTCCGAGCATCCAGTCAGTACGGCTCCTCCCAATAGAGTGGAGAGCAATAGCCATGATAGTTTTTTGTTCATAGTTTAATTTTTGAGAATTAGTACAAGGTTTTACTTGACAAAAATAACAAAAACTATCAGTTTTCTTTCTAACAAGAAGGGGAAAGTAAGGATTTTTAAGGTTAACTTCCGGCTTCTCATGTGTTGGGCAAATGAGAAGCCAGAAGAGGGGTTAAATTAGAATTTATAGTTCAGACTTAATCCGAATACTTTGTTCGTACGGTTGTAAATGTCAGTTCCTTTCAGACCTGTACCGTTGTAGTTGTCTGTTTCTTTGGTGTATTTGTTGTAATGTGTCCAGAAATAGGCCACATCAATGCTCCATGCTTGTGTAAGGTTGACTCTGGCACCAAATCCTAATGAGTAAGAGTCGCATGAGAAACTGGTGTCGGTTTGGAAATCATTGCTCAGACCATAGTTTGTCTTTTGGAAACCACCACTGACAGTCAGTCGTTTGGTAATGTCCCATTCCATACCGGCAAGGTATTCGTGAGTACGTGCTTCAGGGTTTTCTGTCGGTCGTTCAGCATGCCTGCATGTTTATCATCATAAAAGTGATACTCCACAGAAGCACGGAGGTTAGGCAAAATTTCATATCCGGCAGCTACACTCAGGTAGGCAGGAATATCGCTGGGAGTTTGTTCTCCATCTGCGTAAGGTTTTATGACCGCTTCTGGGGTACCTGTAGGAACTTCCAGTGTGTGGGTCTGGTTTTCAATATTCAGGTTTGTCTTGAATTCATATTTTGCAGCCAGGTTCCAGCGCCCTAATTTAGCATCCACGCCAATGATGGGAGTCAGTCCCCATCCACTTTGATCACAGTCTAGTTCAAGGTTGGCCAATTGGGCTCCGCCTAAATTCTCTTTCATGTAGGCTTTCAGGTAACCTTCATAACCACTTTTTACGTAGTTCATTCGACCGCCAGCAAACACACTCAGCCAGTCATTGATTTTGTAGCTTAATCCCAACTGTACTCCGTAAATGTATTGTTTTCCATCCATAGAAGTATTAATGTCATACATCTGGGGAGTTACTTGGCCGCCAGTTTGCTGGTGAATCATTCCCATAGCTAATGCATCGAACATTGGAAGACCGTTACTGAATGAGGCTTTTCCTCCACCGCCGGTAATGGCAAAGCTGGCAGAGATTACCCAATTATCCTTTTTATATAATCCTTGAAAGCTCGGAATGAAGGGAGCAGAGGCAGTTCCTTTGTACAATCGGCTGCCGTTGGTTCCGTCAGCTTGCTGAAAGAGCTGGAAAGTAGCGTCAATTTCACGGGTCTGGTAGGCACTTTGTCCGGTCAGTGACAGGTAGAATCCTTCGTGCGAAAGGAAAGAAAGTCCTGCAGGGTTACTATACACACCGTCTATATCAATAGAGCTCCTCGGGCTATCATTCGAAGGAAAGCGGCGTTTTGATTGGTGTTGGTCAGATAATCTCCCGCGAAAGTCGGGAAAGAGATACACAGTGTCGCTGCACTGATGAAAAGAAATTTTTTCATTCGTTTTTAGGTTGTTTGTTAAAAATCGGCTGCAAAAATAGTGCTAAATTGCACACAAACCAACGAAATGAGTAAAAATTATTTTATTTGAAATTGTTTTATTTGAAACTAAGTAATGTAAGGAAGGTATTTAAGTGCTTTTTATGTAGTTCTGGTTTTAAAAATGTATCTTTGCAAAAGTATGCAATTTCCAATCATTTTTATTCTTTTGATGTATGTACACCAATAAGGAAATCTGGCGTGTTACTTATCCTATTTTTCTGGGCCTGTTGGCGCAGAATGTGATAAATGTGACCGATACAGCCTTTTTAGGGCGTGTGGGTGAAGTCGCTTTGGGAGCAGCTGCCATGGGCGGATTGCTCTACATTTGTGTCTATACCATAGCTTTCGGTTTTAGTGTTGGTTCGCAGATTCTGATAGCTCGTCGTAATGGAGAAGGAACTATCGGGCAGTAGGCCCTGTTATGTGGCAGGGAACGGCTTTCAGTTTCGGTATGGCGGTTTGTTTGCTGATACTGATGTATTTTTCTGCTGCTCCGTTGATTCGGTTGCTGATTACTTCGGATTCTATTTACGGGGCGACTTATGAATTTTTCACCTGGCGTATCTGGGGATTCCTTTTTGCCTTTGTGAATGTGATGTTTCGCGGGCTTTATATCGGTATTACGCGTACCAAAGTGTTGACTATGAATGCAGTCGTAATGGCTTTGGTGAATGTGGTGCTTGATTACGCCTTGGTATTCGGAGAATTAGGCCTTCCGGAAATGGGGGTACGTGGTGCCGCCTTGGCTTCTGTCATCGCCGAGGCTTCTTCACTGCTCTTCTTTTTGCTTTATACTTATTATAAGGTGGACCTGAAAAAATACGGACTGAATCGTTTTGGACAGTTCGATTTAAGTATGGTGTTGCGCATCCTTCGCATATCTTGTTTCACGATGGTACAGTATTTTCTGGCCATGGCCATCTGGTTTGTCTTTTTTATGGCTCTTGAACGACTCGGACAGCGGCAACTGGCGGTGGCCAATATCGTGCGAAGTGTGTATGTAGTGTTGCTGATTCCTGTACAGGCACTTTCCACTACTGCCAATACGTTGGTGAGTAATCTGATTGGTGCCGGCGGTTCATCAGGAGTAGTCACGTTATTGCATAAAATATCCCGGATGTCGTTTTTGATTATGGTAGTGTGCGTAGGCTTGTGCGTGGCGTTTCCCGGAAGTATCTTGTCGGTATATACAAATGAAGAAGCTTTGCTGGTGGAGTCTGTATCGGCTTTGTACGTGGTATGCGGGGCTATGCTGATTGCTTCGCTGGCCAATGTGTACTTCAATGGCATATCAGGAACGGGCAATACGCAGGCAGCGTTGGTATTGGAAGTGTTTGTACAAGTTTTTTATGCACTTTATATCATTGTGGTGGGCATGGTTATCCAGGCACCGGTGGACGTATGCTTCACCACGGAAGTGATTTATTACGTATTGATGTTAGGTTCCAGTCTCATTTATCTGAAAAAGCAAAATGGCAGAACAAAAAGATTTGAGCATACTGATTTTTTTGTAATTTTGCACGCTGGAAATTTTTGATAATAAATAAAAAAGCAACATATATGTTCGATAATTTAAGTGAAAGACTAGAACGGTCGTTTAAGATATTGAAAGGTGAAGGTAAAATCACCGAAATCAATGTGGCCGAAACCTTGAAGGATGTACGTCGTGCATTGCTGGATGCGGACGTGAATTATAAAGTAGCAAAGAACTTTACAGATACGGTAAAGGAAAAAGCGCTGGGACAGAATGTATTGACGGCTGTCAAGCCCAGTCAGTTGATGGTGAAGATTGTACACGATGAGCTGACTACCTTGATGGGAGGAGATACTGCCGAAATCGAATTGAAAGGTCGTCCGGCTGTTATCTTGATGTCAGGTTTGCAGGGTTCTGGTAAGACTACCTTCTCTGGCAAACTGGCCCGCATGATGAAGTCAAAGAAGAACCGTAAACCTTTGCTGGTAGCGTGTGACGTATATCGTCCGGCTGCAATTGAGCAGTTGAAAGTGCTCGGCCAGCAGGTAGAAGTTCCTGTATATAGCGAATTGGACAGCAAAGACCCTGTACAGATTGCCTTGAATGCCATTCAAGAAGCGAAAGCAAAAGGGTATGATCTGGTAATTGTCGATACGGCTGGTCGTTTGGCAATAGACGAACAGATGATGAACGAGATTGAAGCCATCAAGAAAGCTATCAATCCGGATGCTACATTGTTTGTAGTTGATGCCATGACCGGACAGGATGCGGTAAATACAGCGCGTGAGTTTAATGAACGTCTGGATTTCACTGGTGTAGTATTGACCAAGTTAGATGGTGATACACGTGGTGGTGCGGCCCTGTCTATCCGTACAGTGGTAAACAAGCCGATTATGTTCGTGGGTACCGGTGAGAAACTGGATGCCGTAGATCAGTTCCACCCGGCTCGTATGGCCGACCGTATCCTAGGTATGGGTGACATCGTGTCATTGGTAGAACGTGCACAGGAACAGTACGATGAAGAAGAAGCGAAACGCCTCCAGAAGAAGATTCAGAAAAACCAGTTTGATTTCAATGACTTCCTGACTCAGATTCACCAGATTAAGAAGATGGGTAACCTGAAGGAACTGGCTTCCATGATTCCGGGTGTAGGAAAGGCTATTAAGGATATTGATATTGACGACAATGCATTCAAGAGCATTGAGGCTATTATTTATTCTATGACTCCGGAAGAACGTACTCATCCTGAAATTCTGAATGGAACACGTCGTACACGTATCGCTAAGGGTAGTGGAACAAGCATTCAGGAAGTAAACCGCCTGTTGAAGCAGTTTGACCAGACTCGTAAGATGATGAAGATGGTAACTGGCAGCAAGATGGCTGGTATGATGCAGAAGATGAAAAAGAAATAATCGCGCAGATTAAGATAGTAAGAAGCGGACAGCAGGAGGCTTGAAAGAAGCAATCTGCTGTCCGCTTGTTTTTTATTCATACAATAAATATTTTTCACGTAAGGAACGGTAAGCTTGCAAGTCCTTCTCCCATGCCTGGCGTATTTCGGATTCCGTTTTTCCTTGAATCATATCCTTTCGTACTTGTGAGGTACCCATCAGCAGGTCAAACCATTGGGAACGGCTGAAGAAACGCTTTTCGGCATCCGGATATTGCTTCTGATAGAGCTGATAAAACTGCAGGAGGTATTTTAGGGAAAAGCCTTGAGGCAGCTCTTTCTCTGTACGCAGGTCAAGGCCGAAGCAGGCCTGATTCTGATGAAGCGGATGCTTGTCGAACCCTTTTAAAGAGCGTGGGGTAAACTGAAACTGGAAAAAATCCTTTAGTGCCGGAGAACCGATGACTTGGAAAGGATAAGTGGTTCCTCTACCGATGCTTACGGAAGTTCCTTCAAAAGGACAGAGTGAGGGGTAGAGCGCAATGGAAAGATCGTTTGGTAAATTGGGAGAAGGTTTTACCGGAAGCGAGTAAGGCTGTCCGTGTTTCCATCCTTCCACTCGAATTACTTGCAAACGACATTGCAGGCCTTTACCTAACCAGCCTTCTCCATTAATCATTCCGGCCATTTCGCCTAAGGTACATCCATGAAGCAGGGGGATGGGAAGCATACCTACAAAGCTTTTGTATGCCTTTTCTCGTACCGGACCGTCCACGTAGTCACAAGGATTGGGGCGGTCCAGCACAATCAGTTCTTTCTGGTTCTCGGCACAAGCTGCATCACGTAATAAAGCGTACTGATGTAAGTATAGAAGCGGGCACCTACGTCTTGTATGTCGAACACTACCACATCTGTGCCAGTCAGCTGTGACGGTAGCGGTTTCTTGTTTTTTCCATAAAGTGAAAGGATGGGCACCCTCGTGCGGGTATCTTTTCCGTTTTGAATGTATTCTCCGGCATCTGCATCCCCTCGAAATCCATGTTCAGGAGCAAATACCCGTACGATTTTTACTAGACTGACCAAGGTATCCAGTAAGTGGGTTTTCCCACAAAGAGAAGTATGGTTTACTACCAGAGAAACCCGTTTTCCTTCAAGTAAGGGAAGCAGTTTTTCTAGCTGGTCAGCTCCGTTGCGCACGGTGGCATGTCCTTGCAGGGCCATAAAACAGCTTATACATGCACCCAAAATGTATTTCAAAAAGATTCTTTTCGTGTAACTCATGGAATTTTTGTAGATTTGTGATACTTTTTACAAATATAGCCACATTTATTTATGAATCCACTTGCATTGATTGACAAATATTATCCGGAAGATAATGAGTTAAAACATATTTTGCTGGTGCACAGCCGTTCGGTAGCAGACAAGGCCTTGGATATGGCACGCAAGCATCCGGAACTGAATCTGGACTTGACTTTTATAGAAGAAGCGGCGATGCTTCATGATATTGGTATTTTTATGACGGACGCAGATGGCATTTTCTGCTTTGGTAAATATCCCTATATCTGTCATGGGTATTTAGGTTCGGAGTTGGTGGCTCGTGAGGGTTATCCGCGTCATGCGCTGGTGTGTGAGCGTCATACAGGTGCCGGACTTTCCCTCAAGGCGATTATGGAACGTGACCTTCCGGTGCCTCACCGTGAAATGATTCCAATCAGCCTGGAAGAGCAGATTATCTGTTTTGCCGATAAGTTTTATTCAAAGACCAAATTGGATAAGGAAAAGAGCGTGGAGAAGGCCCGAAAGAGTATTGAAAAGCATGGGGAAGAGGGGTTGGCACGTTTTGATGCCTGGTGTAAACTCTTTTTGTAGAACTAAAAATACATTAAAAAGGAAAGCGTTGACGTTTATTTGTCGGATAATGCTTACTTTTGCACCGCATATTGCGTAAAAGACGGTGATGACATCATTTAGAAGAACTACATATTTACTGCTATCTCTGTTTGTTTTTGGCTTTTTCTGCTCATTCTATGCCGAAGCACAGCGTGTGAGAGGAAAAG